>Ga0193950_1000031_pt1 | contig 56310 bp, 56 predicted proteins | sample BB_1_MG_FD_144485 | JGI IMG/M metagenome (GOLD analysis project Ga0193950, IMG submission 144485) | Microbial mat bacterial communities from the Broadkill River, Lewes, Delaware, United States - BB_1_MG | ecosystem: Environmental > Aquatic > Freshwater > River > Microbial mats | place: USA...
CTTTCTTTAAAAGATTCTTCTGTAATTAGGGTTCTAGTTTTTTCTATAGCAGCTAGCTGTTTTTTTTATTCATTGTGCTTCCCAATACCTTTTAAATGAGCTTTAAGTATAGATGAATTTTCCTTAATTTAATGGCAGTGGCGAAGGACACGCGGGAACGAGAAAAAACGCCACTACGATTTGCTGGTGAGTGGGTAATTTCAGTAAAATAGTTAAATAACTACTTTTTTAGTTAAAGCTTTCACTTTCTGTAGTTGATAAGCACTGTAAAAAAATGCAATTAATCCTGCTGTGTATAAGCTTCCATATAGGCTAATATTTAACAGTCCTGATAATTGATGCAAAGAGCCTTGCCACCATGTCAAAATAATATAGCCACCGCTGAGTATAAATAATAATGCAGGGGAATAGAGAATAAGGTATTGCCCAAACTGCCCTGTTTTCAGGGGATCAATCCATAAAGGTGTAGTTAAACTTAATTGTTGATTTGTTAATAAATGCTGTTCAGGATCAGTGCGCAAATGCAGGCATAAATAATGATGACGCAATAACACTGCTCGCCCTAATATTGAGATCACAAAACTGCCCCCAAAAGCTAAAAATAAAGGAAATACTAATAAGGCTTCATGCAAACCAACAGGTAATTTACCTAATGGAGAATTGACATGGGTTAAACGTTTTTCAATAGTTTGTTGCTGGCTGGCTAAGCTTTTCTTTTCAGCTATCAATGCACTGCTATGTGCTGCTAATTTTTTTAATTCCTTGCTCATCGCTTGGCGAGATGTATTGATTTCTGCTGCTAAGGAATCTAAAAATCTTTTCAACTCTTTATCAGGGGCATAAAAACGTTGTTTACCCTGAAAAGTACGCCAAAAATTTGGATTACGCTGATAAGCAGATAAATAATGAGCAGGTAAATCCTTGATTGCTTTTTGTAATGTATCAACAGCATAGCGGTTTTTATTTTCTTGTGATAAACCTGTCTCTATTTTGATTAAATGTTGTTGATACCCTGCCACTTGCTGGCTTATTTTTTCTTTAATTTGACACTGATACCATGCTTTACTGCCCTGCTCTTGTGTTGTGCAAGGTGAATGCTGACGCTCTTGAGAAGGGGCAGTTTGCTGTACAAATAAATGATCATCATGCGCTTCAACAGTTGGGGAGATAACAGGTAATTCGGTTAAGCTTTGTAAAAACTGGCGTAGCTCTTTTGCCCCCTGCTTAATCTCTGCATTTAACTGTTTTAATTCTGCATCATGTGTATTCAGGGCATTCATCAATGATTGCTGATTGGCTAACTGCGGTTGCATTTTAGTTAATTGGGTTTGAATCGCTTTTTCTTCGACTAATAAACTAATATAAGGAATAAAAAGAAATAAAAAAAACAGCCATGAAAAGCCTAATACGGTAGAGAAAAATTTATTAAACCGCGCTGATTGCAGTTCATATAATTCAAATAAACGCTGTGTATGCGCCTCACAAGTGGGTTGTAATGCCTCTGGTATCTTAGTGGGAAAAGGGGGGTGATGAAATTCATGCATTAGAAAATACCTTGAGTACCTATATTATTCAGTCTATACATATTTAATGCCATCATTTCTAGATTACCTATCAAATTATAGGAAAAGGAGTTAAATAGTATAGCCTTTGTGATGGCTATTTTATATTATCTCTAGAAATAATCTGACAAACTAGGCAATAACAGGCTAGTTTTATAAAAATACCTTGCTAAAATAATTCAATACTATGTGTAAATTTATAATAAGGAGAATGTGACGGTGACTGAAGAACAGGATGCACAACCCACTTCATTGGCCAATGAAGGCGCGTATGAAGTCATTCGTCAACGTTTAACGGGCTTAGGTGAGCAATTACAAAGCCGTTTACACACTTTAAATAAAAATCGGGTTACTGTATTTGGCAGTACCCAAATGAGCGTGATTGGGCGTACCCGTGTACGTACAGAAAATAACTGTGTGCCCCGTGATATTATTGATGTGGGCAATCATTTATTGTTTGGCTATAACGTTTTTGTTGGCATGAAGTCCGAGGTCAAAATTGAAGATGTTTTTAGCTTATATCATGTTAATGAAACAGATGAAGGTATTGAATTACATACGCTTCCTTTTAAAGATACCGCATTTGATGATAGTCAATTTAAAAAAGATTTTCACGAATTATACCGCTATTATAAAGATGCCAGTTTAAATCAAATTCGTAATGTAGCAGGTAAAAAGCTTGCTGTATTCCAAACAGGGAATACGTTAAAAGATATTAAAGTTTTTCGCTGGGCAGTGGACAGTCAGCAAACATTAAGCTATCTCGATAACCGTGGAGAGAAGGAAAATATTTACCCGACTTCTCATGATTTTGACTGGATTGCTACCACCCGTGATAATCATGTTGCAGGTAAACACCCCCATATTTCCATTCTTGATGAAGTGTTTGTAGAAACTATTAATGGTGATTTGACCATTAAAGTAGAAAATAATACCGAAGATGGTTTAGGTATTTATCAAGAACCTGTTGAAGATCAAAACCAATCTCTTGCCGATTCCCAAATTTACTATGCCAAGCTAGGCGCGGTGATTTTATTAAAAATCCGCCCTTATAAAGAGAGCCAATGGCGTTACCTTGTGTTCAATACACTCAATCAACAAGTGGATAGGATTGATGCATTAGATACTGCTTGTGTACGTTTACCCGAAGATCACGGTTTTATCTTTGCAGGGGGCTATTATTTACAAATAGGAGAAAAGAAGTTTTTTGAGGCGGAAGGCATCGCCCACATGACTTTTAAACGTATGCTACGCTCCCCAAATGGGGAGGATGTACTCTATGTATTTCATGATGAGGCAGCAGGTAAGATGGTGCTGTACTCTTACAACCTTATCCGTAAAGAAGTACAAAATCCCATTATTTGTCACGGCTACTCTATTTTTGCAGATGGGCGCATGATTGAATTTCATGCCAAAGATGACACCCCAACGCGTGTTCATGCCATGCGTATTTGGCAAACCCCTTATGTTGATGATGATTATATTAACCCAAATGAGGACAGCAACAGTTTTTTAACTAAAATTGGTAATGCTGAATTAGTACGTGGGATTGCTGAAGCGTATAGTGTAAAGCGTTTGCTTGATGAACAGCAGCCTACGCTACTTGCTTATGAGCACCTTATCGCGCAAGTAAATCGTATTATCGATGCTTTTTATTGGTGGGATCATGAAGAGATTGGCAATATTCAGCCTATTTTTAAAGATATTTTATCTACAGCTGAATTAATTTTAGATGAGTTTGAAAAAGTCCAAGCCTTACAGAAAACGGCACATGATGCCTTAACAGAAGCACAAACTATTCAAAATGAGTTAATTTTTCATGTTAATAAACATGAAAATTGGACAGATATTCAAACTTTTATTGATAGCTTATCTCGTTTACGTCAGCAACGTGGGCACCTCATCACATTAAAAGATATGCGCTATAGTGAGGTGGCGGTTTTAGATGAGCTAGAAATACAGTGTCGTGAAAAATTTGATGAACTCAGCCAGCACACTGTCCATTTTTTATTAGAGAATGATGCACTAGCAGACTATCGCCAACAGATTGAAAATTATTTAACAAATATCCCTCAACTTGCAAAAGTCAGTGAATTAATACAGCTTAGTGAAGAGGTGAGCCACACCACAGAAAGCCTTGATTTACTTAATCAAGTGGTACAAGAGTTACAAATTGAAGACAGTACTGAGCGTACCCGTATTTTAGAAGCTATTTCTGAAGTGTATGCTCAATTAAATCGTACTAAAGCCGAATTAGAACACCAGCGTCAGCAACTTAGTAGTGGCGAAGCGCGCGCAGAGTTTTCTGCACAATTTAAACTCTTTACCCAAAGTATCACCACAGCCATGAACAGTGCCACCACCCCCGATAAGGTGGATGAACAACTCTCTCGTTTAATGGTGCAGTTAGAGGAATTAGAAAGCCGTTTTGCTGAATATGATGAATTTTTATTACAAATCACCGATAAACGTGAGGAAGTCTATAATAATTTAGATGCACGTAAACAGCAGCTGATAGAAGCGAATCAACGCCGTGCTCTTAATCTTAGCCAAGCTGCTGAACGTATCTTGCAAGGTATTCGTCGTCGGGCGGGGCAACTAAAAAGTAGTGATGAACAAAATGCCTTTTTTGCTGCCGATAGTATGGTTTTAAAAGTACAAAGCCTTGTGGAAGAATTGCATGAATTAGGCGACAGCGTTAAAGCTGAAGATGTGTTAGCCCAATTAAAAAGTAGCCGTGATCAGGCACAGCGTGAATTACGCGATCAACAGGATATTTTTAGTGATGATGGGCAAGGCATTCATTTAGGTAAACATGTCTTTAGTGTCAATAAACAAACCCTAGATGTGAGCTTATTGCCCAAAATTCAGGATGATGGGCAGGCGGTGATGATGCTGCATGTCACGGGGACTGATTTTTTTATGCCGATGACACACGAAGGCTTAGAGCAAAGTCGTACTTATTGGCAGCAAAATCTTGTTTCAGAAAATGAAACAGTCTATCGCAGTGCTTATTTAGCGGTTGAGATGTTGGAGCAGGCAGATCAAAAGCGTTTATATAATGCATTATTAGCACCTGATGAATTATTAGCTTATGTACGAGAATTTTCAGCAAATCGTTTTGATGAGGGTTATGAGCGCGGGGTACACGATAATGATACAGTGCTGATTTTACAGCAATTATTGACATTATATCGTGATGCAGAATTATTGCGCTTTAGTCCTGCTTGCCGTGCCTTGGGACAATTTTTCTGGGTGTTATACACCGATCAAGCACAGTGCCGTATTTGGGAGCGTAGCGCGCGCAGTATTAAACAAATACATCATACTTTTGAACATGAAGAGCAAGTTTTTAGCCAGCATATTATCAATGAACTGGCTGAAGTAATTGAAGCCTTTGCTGAGTCAATGCAGGTTACTTTTATCACCACCACGTATCAAGCTGTTGCCACCTATGTCTTTTCTGAAATACAGAAAAAACCCACTAGCTTTACCCTCAGTCATGCAGCAATAAAAATTAATGAGGGTTTTTTGCATGATTTAGAGCATCATGATAAACGCCGTGATTTTGAAGAAGATTTACGGGCTTTAAATGGGCAATTGGCACAACAAATCCATTTGGTTTATGCATGGTTAACCGCTTATGGCAGCACTCAACCAGAGATAAATAATCATTATTTTTATGAAGTGGTGATGATATTACTGGTAGGACGCAAATTAAAACAAGCTTCTAATGCCACTCAAACTCAATTGATTGTTAAAGGGCTAGCAGGACAACATCCACGCATTCGAGAGCGGGGGTTCTCCACCCCTTTAGATATCTTTTTGCAAGAAATTAATACATTTCGTGAGACTGATATTCCTGCTTTTACAGCTTATCGTCAACTACGCAAACAATTATTAGAAGAAGCGCGGCAAAATTTACGCTTAGAGGAACTTATTGCGCGCCCTTTAACTAGTTTTGTGCGAAACCGTTTAATTAATGAAGTTTATTTGCCTATCATTGGAGATAACTTTGCTAAGCAAATGGGTGCATTAGGAGATAGTAAGCGCACAGATTTAATGGGGATGTTATTGCTTATTTCTCCCCCGGGGTATGGAAAAACCACTTTAATAGAATATATCGCGCAGCGATTGGGGTTAATCTTTGTCAAAATTAATTGCCCAACTATTGGGCATCAAGTCATTTCTTTAGATCCCAAAGAAGCCCCTAATGAAACCGCACGCCAAGAGCTGGAAAAATTAAATTTTGCCTTAGCAATGGGGAATAATGTTTTATTATATTTAGATGATATTCAACATACTAACCCTGAATTTTTACAAAAGTTTATTACCCTAGCTGATGGGCAACGTCGTATTGAAGGCATTTTGCAAGGGCGCGCACAGACCTTTGATTTACGTGGTAAACGTTTTGCTATTGCGATGGCAGGGAATCCTTATACCGAATCAGGAGAGGCGTTTAAAATCCCTGATATGCTTACCAACCGTGCAGATATTTATAATTTAGGAGATATGCTGCAAGGTAAAGAGGCAGTATTTGCCTTAAGTTATATTGAAAATGCTATCACCTCCCACCCTGTACTTGCCCCATTAGCTACGCGCGATCCTGAGGATATTTATAAAATTATTCGTTTAGCTCAAGGGGAAGAGATTGCCAGCACTGAATTAAATCACCCATATAGCAGTGCTGAGCTAAATGAAATGGTACAGATTTTAGAAAAATTATTGGTGATTCAGTCTATTATATTAGAGGTTAATCAGCAGTATATTTACTCTGCTGCCCAAGATGATGCGTATCGTGTAGAGCCTGCTTTTAAACTACAAGGTAGTTATCGTAATATGAATAAAATGACTGAAAAAGTCATTGCAGTAATGAATGAAGAAGAGTTACAGGCATTAATTACTGATCACTATCAAGGAGAGGCACAAACCTTAACTATTGGTGCAGAAGAAAATTTATTAAAACTTGCTGAAATTCGTGGCACCTTAACAACTGAAGAGGCAGCACGTTGGGAAGAGATTAAACAAACCTATGGGCGTTTGCAGCGTATGGGGGGGGATGAAGAAGATCCCGTTAATCGTGTAGTACAACAGCTTGCTTATTTAGGGCAACAGTTAACTGCTATTGATAAAGGGGTGCAGACACTTAGTAATTCACAAGAAATTACACAAAGTATGGCGCAACTAACGCAATCAGTGAAAGCACTACCAAATGCATTAGTACAAGCAAGCCCAGAAAAATCTCCCTCTGCAATGCCTACAACCGTTGCAGCCTCCCCTCAAGCTCCTCCCCCAACAGAAGTACATGTGATCAATGAAACATCAGAGCAATTTTTAAGTACATTAGGAAAAATGGTCTCTATTATTGATGAAACTTTATTACCTGTTGTCCATGATTTTGAGCGACGTTCTCGTTTAGATTTGGTGATCTGGAATCGTTTAAAAGAAGTCTCTGATACCTTAAAAGAGATTGATAGCCAAGCGTTTATGAAAGCTAAAAAACGGCGTTAAGGCGAATGATTGAAAAAATGTTACCTCACAGTTTACAAGAACAAGTAACACAGCAAGGATTTGGCTTTATTAAACAAGGCTTGCCTTTACAGCAAATACAACAGTTACATAAAATATGCGACAAGCTGAGCCATCAATATAAAAATACACATGGTATTAGGCATTTATTAGATAAGTCACCTGAAATTAAACAACTGGCTTATTCAGATAATTTATTAAGCCCTATCAAAGTTATTTTAGGGCAGCAGGCTCGCCCTGTCAGAGCCATTTATTTTAATAAAAGCCAATCAGATACGAATTGGGCAGTGGCATGGCATCAAGATCTCAGTATTGCTGTAAAGGAAAAAGTGCCTATCAAAGGATATCAAGCATGGTCAGTAAAACAAGGGGTGGTACACGTACAACCCCCTGAGGCTATTTTAAAAAATATACTCACTATCCGTATTCACTTAGATCCTGTGACAGAACAAAACGGTGTACTAAAAGTAATCCCGTGCTCTCATCAACAAGGTTATTTAAATTCAACTCAAATTAGCCAATGGGTAAAAAAAGAAGAAACTGTTTTATGTAGCTGTGAAGCAGGGGATTTATTATTTATGCAACCTTTATTGCTACATGCATCAGGGAAAAGTCAAACTAATAAAGCTAGGCGTATTATTCATATTGAGTATGCAGGTGCAGATTTACCTGCCCCTTTAGCGTGGTATGAGGATTAATAAAGATAAATGGGAGGCGTTTTGGCTCACCCCATTCTTTTTTATTACTAACTGAAGTTACGCAGTGGAATCAAACAGACCCTATTATAAATTATTTTATTGGTATATTTACCCTTCACATTGTAGTGACGTTACATGCAACGTCCTCGTGATCTCATTCGTTCTACAATCATTAATTTATAGGCACTATATTTTATCCTTTAACCATCCCGCTGTTATAAATCATGACTGAATTGGATTCAACAACAAACGTTGCGTGCAACGCCGCTACAGTTTGATAGATACCATAACTTTCTGATGAGTGCGTAACTTCAGTTACTAACGTGTTGCACCACTTGGGCGATTAAGAAAAGCAGCAATTTTTTCAGGTTCTAAACCGTCTTCTCCTGCTAAATAATCTTCTACATCAATTAGCGAATCATTACCCCAAAAAACTTCCTTATCCACAACAATACTCGGTACCCCAAAAACACCTTCTTCAATTGCTGTCTCGGTATAGATGCGTAATTGATTTTTTGCTTCACTCTCTCGTGTTTTAGCAAATAATGCTTCCCCATCTAAACCATGGGCACAGAGTGCAGCAATCACCACCTTTGCATCAGCAAGATCTTGTCCTTTGACCCATGCAGCTTCCCATAAAGCCCGCATGACAGTCATTTGTTGATCGCCTGCCACACAAGGCAAAGACACGCGCAATGCATGTAATGGTACAAATGGATGATAGGCAGGAAACTCAAACGGGATATGATGACGTGCTGCATAACGTAAGGTTTGCTTCATTAAAAAAACTCGCTTGGCTGGAATTTCTGCGGGTCCTTTCTGTTCCCAATGATTTAATAAACCTGCAAATAATACAGGGCGATACTCAATATTTGCTGACTCTGCAAAATGGTTTTTTTGTAATGCATCCCACGTAAAATAGGCATAAGGGGAAATATAATCAAAGTAAAAAATGGCGGTTTTCATTCTCTTAATCCTTGTTATTTATTCTATTTTCAGCATTCATGTAGAGTTGTATTATGCACTGAGATGACACAATGATGTCAATACACAATCGGATTCATGCATCAATTATAAATAAATACGGGAAGAAGATTAGAAATAAACAGAGGGGGATAAAAAAGAGAGGGCTATATGCTGGTTATACTGTTGCAGTATAACCAACATAAAAAAAGCAGAAAATTAACGCTTTTTAATAAAACGCATCATACGCTGGCGTTTATTAATTTGGGAGGCGGTTAATTTATTTTTACGTCCTTGGAAAGGGTTATTAGTTTGTTTAAACTCTAAACGAACAGGTGTCCCTTCTAATTTAAATGATTCACGTAAGTAATTCATTAAATAACGCTTATAGCTATTTGGTAATTTATCTACCTGATTACCGTGCACAGTAAATGTAGGGGGATTTTGTCCTGATTGATGGATAAAACGAGGTTTAATCCGTCGCCCATGTGATGAAGGGGGTTCATGTTGTTCCACCGCAGTGCTAAACACTTTGTTTAAGAAAGAGGTGGGGGCTTTATAAAAAGCAGAATCCCATGCTTTCTTGATTGAACCAAATAATAAACCTACATTAGAACCATGTAAGGCAGAAATAAATTCTACTTTTGCATAATCAATAAAATGTAACTTATGATCTAAAGTACGTTTTACCGCATCACGTTGATCTTTACTTAAGCCATCCCATTTATTCATCACAATCATCAGCGCACAACCACGGTCAAGAATTGTACCGAGTAAGTTCGCATCTTGATCAGTCATCCCTTCCGTCGCATCTAATAGCATAATCACCACATTAGCTGCTTCAATTGCTTTTAATGATTTAACGACACTAAACTTTTCGATGGTTTCTGATACTTTAGCACGACGGCGTACACCCGCTGTATCAATGATTGTATAAGCTTGCCCATCTTTTTCAAAAGGGATAAAAATACTATCACGGGTTGTTCCCGGTAAATCAAATGCCACCACACGTTCATAACCTAACATGCGATTAACTAAGGTTGATTTTCCGACATTAGGGCGACCAATAATGGCAACTTTAATGCTGTCTTTAAAGTTTTCAGGTAATATTGTTTCGCTCTCTTCCTCTGGTTCAGGAATATCTGCCAATACCTTATTCATCAGGCTTTCAACCCCTCGGCGATGCGAAGAAGAGATACCATGTACAGTGGGAAATCCAAGCTGATAAAACTCAGCACTGACTAAATCAATATTTAAGCCTTCCGTTTTATTCGCAACCAAGTGGATGGGCGTATTAGTGGTACGTAAACGCTCTGCAATACTTTCATCAATCGGGGTTAAGCCATCACGCCCATCCACTAAAAATAAAACACAATCCGCTTCATCAACTGCTAATAAGGCTTGTTCGGTGATACGCTCAGCAATGATATTTTCATCATCACTTAAGCCCCCTGTATCAATAACAATGTAATCACTTTCCCCAACACGCCCCCGTCCAAATTTACGATCACGTGTCAGCCCTGCTTCATCAGCAACCAGCGCATCACGTGTTCGAGTTAATACATTAAATAATGTTGATTTCCCAACATTAGGTCGCCCAACAATTGCAATAGTAGGTATCATAAATCGTGTGTCAGTAGAGGTTTATTCATCAGCAGTAGGTACTTGTAATGCAACAAGTTGCCCTTGACTGCCATAAATGAGGACAAGGTTGTCATTAAGAACAAGTGGAGCAGCACGTAATGGTGCACTGCCTACACGTGTACGGGCAACAGGTAGCCCTTCATTTGCATCAAACCAATGTACATAGCCTTCATAGTCACCTGTGACAACATATTGGTTAATAATACTGGGGGCGGTTAATTTTCGTTGTTTTAAACCTGTGTACTTCCATTTTGTTGACCCAATTTCTTTATTGAGTGCATAAAGGGTATCATTGGAACCTACAAGATATAGACTACCGTAATCAACAGCAGACCCGACGTAAGAAGATAATTCTTCACGCCATAAAACATCACCACTATAACGTTCTACACCTGCAGTATTACCTTGGTAACTGGAGACATAAATACTGTGCTCGTCATGGCTTAACTTACCATCAATATCGACCATACGTTCCACATCAGAACGCCCTTTTATTACTGAAATACGGCTTTCCCACTTAGGGTTTCCAGTTTGTAAGTCTAAAACAGCTAATTTACCATTATCTAAACCAATGAAAACTTCATCATCAACAATCATTGGTGTGCTGTTACCACGTAAGCTTAATACAGGTACATCACGTTCATATACCCAGCGTGTTTCACCTGTTGCACTTTCTAAACCAAATATTTTGCCATCTACACTGCGAACAATAACTGTATCACCGCTAATTTGTGGTGCAACAAGAATCTCACTGGATAAATGAACACGCCAAAGTGGTGTGCCATTTTCAGCAGATAAGGCAATGACATCACCTGTTTGTAAGCCAAGTAATACCGTGGTGTCATCAGCCCCAATACTACCTGTGATGGTTTCATTAGTATCGTGCTGCCAACGCTGTGCGCCTGTGAGAGCATCTAGCGCATAAACTATACCTTTATCATTACTGACATACACGGTTTCATCAACTAATGCAGGGGTCAGCTTCAGATAAAAATTATCAGAATCTCCACCAATATTTTTACTCCATACTGTATTCAATGACACAGTTGGGGTAAATTTTGGTAGAGGGCTAGGGGGTTCACTGTTATCTTTACCAGCAAATATCCCACAACCATTTAGTAATAATAATGTTGCGCTAACAACAAAAAAACGCCCCCACATAGTGCTATTCCTATATTGGTCTGTCATTATTCTTGAGTTGTTGCAGGTGTAGCAACAGCAGCTTCAACCACTGGTTTAACTTCAGCAGCTACAGGTGCAGCCGCTTCAACGGCTGGTTTAACTTCAGCAGCCACAGGTGCAGCAGCCGCTTCAACAGCTGGTTTTACTTCAGCAGCTACAGGTGCAGCAGCTTCAACGGCTGGTTTTACTTCAGCAGCTACAGGTGCAGCAGCTTCAACGGCTGGTTTTACTTCAGCAGCTACAGGTGCAGCGACAGCTTCAACGGCTGGTTTTACTTCAGCAGCTACAGGTGCAGCAGCAGCTTCAACGGCTGGTTTTACTTCAGCAACTACAGGTGCAGCGGCAGCTTCAACGGCTGGTTTTACTTCAGCAGCCACAGGTGCAGCAGCTTCAACCACTGGTTTAACTTCAGCAGCTACAGGTGCAGCAGCTGCTTCAACGGCTGGTTTAACTTCAGCAGCTACAGGTGCAGCAGCCGCTTCAACGGCTGGTTTAACTTCAGCAGCCACAGGTGCAGCAGCTTCAACGGCTGGTTTAACTTCAGCAGCCACAGGTGCAGCAATTGCTTCAGCTTTCACTGCAACAGGTGTAGAAGTTGGTGCTACACTGGTTTTAATAGGCTTTTTTTCTTCATTTACCTCTGGTTTAGGTAAAGTAGGTAAGGCAGCACTGACTACATCACTGGCATTAATTCCAAGTGAGTCACGTTTTAATTCAATAGTGTTACGGTAAGCAGCTGATAGGTTAGTACTGCTTAAAGCTTCACTGTATGCAGCTCTAGCGGCTTCATTTTGTTTTTCAGCAACCGCAATATCACCTTTTAATGCTGCATACGCGCCTTTAAATCCACCCACTTCTACATTAGCAATCAGCTGTTTAGCTTCCACTACTTTTTGTTCTGCCATGTATAAATGCGCTTTACGTAAACGAGCAATATGTGTCAACTCAGTTAACGCACCTTGGTCTAATACCCATTGTAGGTTAGCATGAGCAGCACTGAGCTTGTTACCCTTTACTTCTTCAGCAGCTAAATTTAAGCTAGTTAATGCAGCATATACGCTTGTATTATGTTCAGATAATAAGGAAGTAGAAATGCCTTTTGCACGCTCTACATCCCCTGCTTCTAATGCTTGCACAACTGCTTCATAAGTATTAGAAGCGGCTTCTGATTGTTGCTGGGTATAAGACTGCCAGCCACGGAATGAAAATAATAAAGTCAAACCAATAGCGACTCCAATCATCAAGGCGGAACCGTTATCTTTCCACCATTGCTTCATCGCTTCGACTTGTTCTTCTTCAGTTTGATGTGTCACCTGTAAATCCTTAGATGCTGTAATATGACCCAATATAAGAATAAAGTATTTTATATTGTGTGTGTTTTAATTTTAAAGTAATTGTTTGAGAGTATCAGCAAGATCAGCTTGTGAAATAGTTTCTTGTGCTTTATCTTCTCGCAAATATTTGACAGTAACCGTTTGTTGGTTAATTTCTTCATCCCCTAAAACCAGTGCAACCAGTGCCCCACTTTTATCCGCTTTTTTAAACTGTGATTTAAAGCTACCGCCTCCACAGTGGGTTAATAAGCGTAATGTAGGTAATTCGGTTCGTAAGGTTTCAGCTAAACATAAGCCTTCTAATGAAGCAGCTTCACCTGCTAAGACTAAATAGGCGTGTGGATTATTATTTGGTGTGGCAACACCTTGTTGTTCTAATAGAGCAATTAAACGCTCAATTCCCATCGCAAACCCTGTACCAACTGTTGGTTTTCCACCGATTTGCTCCACTAGACCATCATAACGTCCCCCTGCACATACTGTCCCTTGTGCCCCCAGTTCAGTAGTAACCCATTCAAATACTGTACGATTATAGTAATCTAAACCACGTACTAAACGGGGGTTAATCACATAATCAATGCCTGCTTTATCTAAAATGGTTTTTACTGTATCAAAATGAGCAGCGGATTCTTCATCCAAGTGATCTAGCAATTGTGGGGCAGCGTCAATCATTGCTTGCATGGCAGGATTTTTACTGTCTAACACGCGTAATGGGTTAGTATGCAAACGGCGTTGACTGTCTTCGTCTAAAATATCACTGTATTCAGTTAAGTAGGCAACTAATATATCACGGTATTGAGCACGCGCCTCATTAGAGCCTAAAGAATTAATATGTAATTCAAGGTTTTTTATACCTAGCTTTTGCCATAAACGTGCTGTTAATAAAATAATTTCAGCATCAATATCTGCATCTGCTAAACCATACACTTCTGCACCAATTTGATGGAATTGGCGGTAACGTCCTTTTTGAGGGCGTTCATGACGGAACATAGCACCCGTATACCATAACCGTTGTATTTGGTTATGTAACAGCCCATTTTCAATAGCTGCCCGTACACAACTGGCAGTGCCTTCAGGACGTAAAGTTAAGCTATCACCATTACGATCAGCAAAGGTGTACATTTCTTTTTCAACAATATCGGTCACTTCACCAATAGAACGACAAAATAGATCAGTTTTTTCTAGCAAAGGCATACGGATTTCTTGAAAACCATAGGCATGTAAAACCTCTGCTACAGTACTTTCAAGATATTGCCAAATGGGAGTTTGGGTTGGGAGAATATCATTCATCCCACGAATTGCCTGAATTGCCTTGGCCACGGAAGCATAATCCTTATGTGTAAATCTATTTAGGGTGGTGCTATTTTAACTGATGAAGGTAGGTCGTCACATCAATATTGTGATAATAGTAGGGTGTTGTTAGCCTAACTAAATAGCTAATCTTATTTATGGAATTTTAATACAACGCTTGATCTTAGGCAATTCGGTTTTATTTCGCAAGCATTAGCATGAGGATTTTTAAAAATAGCGATTTGTATTGTGATCATGAGTTAAAAAACATCTTTTAACTATTTAGTTAAATTAGGGTATTTTGCTTAGTTGTCAATAACATAAAATAATGTATCGTAGGCAGTCACTAAGATAAGATACAATGGTGACACTTTAATAAAGGCTTTATTTAATACATAAGCCAATAATATGATTTTTATATACCACGATGAAGGAGATGGATATGATTGGTGATTTTGAAATACACCCATTAGAAGGTGAAAAAAACCGCTGGGGAGTTTTTAAACGCTTACACGATGATAAAACCAAGGATAACAGTAAAGGACGGTTTTTAATTGGGGCAGATTCTAAGGAGGAGGCAATTAATCATATCCGTGAATTTTATGATCCAAATTGGGCACCTGCTGAAGAGTAAAGCTTTTATGCTGCTTACAGTATAAAGAAATAATCATCATGTATACTATGGCAATTTTTTATTGATTGCTATAGTGAGAAATCATATGAACTTAAGTACGCCTTATTATCTAATAGATGAAAGCCGCCTAATAAAAAACTTGGAAAAGATAAGGCATCTTGAGCAAGTGTACTCTATTAAGTCTGTTTTAGCATTAAAATGCTTTTCAACATGGTCTGTATTCCCATTAATGCAGCAGTATTTGGCAGGGACAACCAGTAGCTCTTTATATGAAGTTAAATTAGGGCGAGAAACCTTTGCAGGAGAGGTACATGCTTATAGTGTGGCTTTTTCAGCAGATGAAATTCAGGCTTTACCTGCTTTAGCAGATAAAATTATTTTTAACTCCTTATCTCAACTTCATTTATTCTATGATAAAGTTGCCAGCCAACAAGTAGGGCTACGTCTCAATCCTAATATCAGCCATTCAGATCATCCTTTAGCAGACCCAGCACGTAAGTATTCCCGTTTAGGCGTGAGCGACTATGATGCTGTAATGGAGATTGCTGATAAATTAGACGGTGTGATGATGCACTTTAACTGTGAAAATGAGGATTTTGACAGTTATGCGCGTATGATTGCACATATCAGTGATAAATATGCGGCATTATTTAATCAACTTGATTGGGTCAGTCTTGGGGGCGGTGTCTCTTTTACCTATGATGACTATCCGTTAGAAAAATTTGGGCAGCTTTTACAACAATTTAGCCAACGCTTCTCTATTCAAGTGTATTTAGAACCAGGGGAAACCAGTGTGGTCGGTTCTACTACCTTGGTGACAACTATATTAGATATTGTTGAAAATGAAATTAGTAACGTGATTGTAGACAGTGCTTTAGAAGCTCATATGCTAGATTTATTAGTATTTCGTACAGAAGCCAAAATTCATGGCACCCGCTCTGTTCTCCCAGAACAGCCTGCCCCACATCGCTATATGGTCACAGGTAAATCCTGTTTAGCAGGTGATATTTTTGGTATGTTTGAGTTTAATAAGCCTTTAAATATTGGTGATGAAATCCATATATCAAATGCGGCAAGTTATACGATAGTGAAGAAAAATTGGTTTAATGGCGTGACAATGCCTTCTATTGTAGTCAAACGTTTGAGTGGAAAGAAGGAGCTTATCAAAAGTTTTAATTATAATGATTTTAAAAGTAGCCATTCCTAATATAGGAGTTAAATAATTGATAAGCACTCACGACTATTAAAATGCATATAGTGGAGAAAAGGAAAAATTATATATGCTATTAGTAAAAACTTATCTTGATAAAAGTCCTATTCATGGTGTAGGGGTGTTTGCTAATGAGCTGATAAAAAAGGGAACTGTAATATGGCAGTTTGATCCAAGAATAGATATTATTATGACACCTGAACAAGTTGATAAACTACCTGATACGGCTAAGCGTTTTATTCTTAGGATGGCAATTCCTTACCCTTTTGGGGTCGACAATTATTGCATTGCTGTTGATAATATCAATTACATGAATCATAGTGATGATCCTAATGTTTCTGATACTGTCCCCAGTGTTGCATTACAAGATATTGAGCAAGGAACTGAATTAACTAATAATTATTACAAGGAAGATCATCGTATGCTTGATAATTCTTATTTCAATACAAAATGGTAGTACTCAGTATTAAAATTGTTCTATTGACTCCAATACTATAGATTGATTTGTAATCTAATAGATAATTGATACCATATATCTTTCATTATAGATAAATATGGACTTACACAGGCATGTGTATACACCTTATTTAACCAAATATCCCTCCATATAGGTTATACACTGGTTTCAAGGTGCAAACCTCCTACTTTTGAATATTTACATTTATGCATACTATTTTTGTACAGTTTTATTCATTATCATTGTGCTGTATTGTGCTGCACTCTAATAATGCTTATTGTTTAATGAATGAGAAAGGTATATGACATCACCGATTACCATTATAGGCAGCGGGTTAGCAGGTTACACATTTGCACGGGAATTTCGTAAGCACGATCAAGATACCGCGCTGAGAATTATTACGGCTGATAATGGTAGCTTTTATTCTAAACCCATGCTCTCTAATGCCCTGACCCAGAAAAAAACTCCTGATAAATTAGCCATGTCTGATGCAAAACTCATGGCTGAGCAGTTGAATGCAGAGATTCGCCCTTTTTCTAAGGTCACCCATATTGATACGGATAAACAGTGTTATTATGTGGATGATGAACGTTTAGAATATGAGACCTTAATTCTCGCCTCAGGCGCGGAACAAGTGCCTTTACCTTTAGCAGGGACAGCCACTAATTATATTATTTCTGTCAATGACTTATCTGACTATCGACGCTTTCGTTCTAAATTAGATGGGGCAGAGCAGGTGGCGATTATGGGTGCGGGGTTAATTGGCTGTGAATTTGCCAATGATTTACAACAATCAGGGTATGAGGTCATCCTTATTGATCCTGCAACACATTTATTATCACGTTTATTACCACAAACTGCAAGTGTGTCTTTAGAGGCCGCTTTGCGCCGCCTTGGGGTGCGCTTTTATTTTGAGCACACAGTGGAAACAGTGGATCATGCTAAAGCAGGTTATCAGCTGACTTTGTCAGATGGTGAAAAAATGGAAATTGATGTGCTATTATCCGCAGGGGGTTTGCGTCCACGTACAGAACTTGCTCGTGAAGCGGGGTTAACCATACAAGAAGGGATTTGTGTTGACCGCTATTTGCAAACCAGCGCGCCTAATGTTTATGCATTAGGAGATTGTGCTGAAATGAATGGCTTGGTATTACCTTATGTAGCACCCATTACTTATGCAGCCAAAGCATTAGTAAAAACTTTAACAGGTGAACCGACTCAAGTCACTTATCCTGCTATGCCCATTGAAGTTAAAACGCCCGCATGTCCGTTAGTCGTTGCCTCCCCTTTTGCAATAGAAAATCACCAAGATACAGGTGAGTGGGAAGTCACAGGGACAGAGCAAAACCTTAAAGCTTTATATTATACAGCTGAAAAACAGTTAGGCGGTTTTGTGCTAACAGGTAATTTTATTAATGAAAAAACCACCTTAACGAAACAATTACCGCCTTTATTAGCTTAAATCTAGTCTGCTAAATATGCGCTATATCCAATATTTTCTAGCTTTTCCGCTTTATCGCACACCATTTTTTCCATAGCGGCTTTATAATCACGAATTGTAGCACGGATTTCAGGCTTGATTGCGCTGACTATCTGTGCCGCAAGAATACCCGCGTTTTTTGCACCATTAATAGCCACTGTGGCAACAGGTACCCCCCCTGGCATTTGTACAATTGATAAGAGTGAGTCTTGCCCATTGAGGCTAGAGGTTTTAATTGGGACACCAATCACAGGTAAAGGAGTGATTGCTGCCACCATCCCCGGAAGATGTGCGGCACCGCCTGCGCCTGCAATAATTACATCAATTCCTCGAGAATCAGCTTGTTCAGCATACTCATACATACGTTGTGGTGTGCGATGAGCAGAGACAATACTTAACTCATAGCCCACACCTAATTCTTCTAATACTTTTGCTGCATCTTGCATAACGGGCAAATCTGAATCACTGCCCATGATAATGCCTACGTGTACCTTAGTCATTACGCCTCCTCTGCTTTTACTTTTAATACATCTTTAATGTATTGCACGTCTTTTAATGCGTGTTCTAAATAGGGTTTAACAATGGTGATATGTCCCATTTTTCGAGACGGTTTAGTGGTGGATTTATCATAGAAATGGAAAGCTAAACCATCAATGGCTAAAGCTTCATGTAAGCCTTCTACCACAGGGGTTCCTGTATACCCTGCTTCCCCTAATATATTCCACATGACAGCAGGCGCACGCAGCTGCGCATCCCCTAAAGGTAAGCCACTAATTACTCTTACTAATTGTTCAAATTGGCAAGTATGACAGGCTTCAATAGTATAATGCCCAGAGTTATGGGGGCGGGGTGCAATTTCATTGACTAGAATATCACCTGCTTGGGTAAGGAACATTTCCACCCCAAAGACACCTACCCCTTTCACTGCTTCAATAGCATGTACCGCTATTTCACGCGCTTTTTCCGCAATATCACTACTAACTTGTGCAGGGGCGGCAACAATATCACAGATATTGGTTTTATCATCAAATACCATCTCTACTACAGGGTAACAGCGTATATCCCCTGTAGGAGAACGTGCAATCATGATAGCCAATTCTTTTTCAAAAGGAATAAATTGTTCTACCAAGGAAGGAACGGGTAAGGCTTGGGCAGCATCTGCTGGACTTTTTAATACCACAACGCCTTTCCCATCATACCCCCCTGTGCGGGCTTTTTGTACAAAAGGATAGCTAGCTGTGGCTAAATATTCAGTATCTAATTTATCCACTTGTGCATAAGTAGGGACAGGTACACCTGCTTTATCCAAGACTTGTTTTTGGATAAGTTTATCTTGAATAATTTCTAAAGTATCAGGAGAAGGGTAGATAACATGCCCATCATCCGCTAATTTTTTTAATGTTTGGGTATCAATATTTTCCAGCTCATAGGTTACCACATCACTTAAATTAGCCAGCGCGGTTAATTTATTTGCATCATGGAAATCCCCTACAATATGAGCATCTGCTATATGGGCAGCGGGACAATGTGGAGCGGGGTCAAGAACAGTGACATAAAAGCCCATCTGTTTTGCGACTTGTGCGGTCATTTTCCCTAATTGACCTCCCCCTATCATACCAATACGTAATAAAGGGTAGGGAAATGTTTTTTGGTTCATGCGTCTGTTCGCCTAAAAGCTCGTCACTATAGCGTAAACCTTTACACTTGAGTATAAAAATTTTCTATTATTAATAAATTTAATTAATAATAAGATAAAGCCTTAAGTATTTTTTTATATAAAATTCAGTATATTAGTTTTTATCTATATAAATTATAACGCATTATAAAAGTGGTTATAATATTTTAGCATGTTATACTCTCAAGTAGTTATACAACTTAAGTTATATAATAATGTAAATAACTTATAGTAAAGTGATAGGTTTAGGTGTGTAATATTTAGCAATCATGCATAGGTAAATCATTAAGTAGGGCAATTTAAGTAATGATAAAAAAAGTATTGCTTAATTACACACAAGCAGATGACGAGAATAAAACAAAATTTATCAGTATTTTAGAAAAATATATTGATAAAAAAAATATTTATCTTTGGAATCATCATGAAACCACCGAAATGTCAACGGAAGACAGTGAGCGGTTTGCTCAGTTGTTGAAAAAAGTACAGTGGGTTGTATTTTTACTCAGCCCTGACTTTGTTGCAGAAGCCGCTATTCAGGCAAAAGCCACTCAGCATTTATTACAACTTGCAAAGCAGCAAGGTTGCCATTTTACCTTTGTTTTACTTGCTCCCTGTGATTGGCGGGCACTGTCCTTTTTGTCTGCTACTATTTTACCAGCAGGGCAAATTCCACTGAGTAAACAAAATTATTTACCACTTGCATGGAAGGTGATTGATAAAAAGCTAGGAGAGCAGCTTACTCCCTCCTCTGCCCCTGTTCCCTCAAACCCTGTGGATACACAGTTATTTTTAGCGCAACACGCTGGGCAATTTATTGGCAGAAATACCTTATTAACTCAGTTAGATCGGGCTTTGTGTGATGAAAAAAACCATATTATTGGGATACTTGGTCAGGCTGGGCAAGGTAAAAGCCATATGTTATATCATTGGTTACAACGTCTTGCTCCCCGTTATGGGCGTGTAAAACGTGTTTTTGCATGGTCGTTTTATCACCATGGAGAAGGGGGAATAAATGAAAGTGAGGTTTTTTTTCAAACTGCAGTGAAACTCTGGGCAGAGGATAAAACACAAAAATCAAACTCAATCACGCATTATGCATCGCAGATTGCATCTCAATTACGCCAACATGCCTGTTTATTAATCTTAGATGATTTACAAGTCTTACAACATCCTTATACAGGGGAGTTACAAGATATAGGCTTGTCATTATTATTTGATGAAATTTATCATCATGGGGTACACCCCGATAGTTTAGTTATTTTTACTGCGCACAGTTGCCCTCTACGTTTATTAACCAGTTTACCCACTTATCAATCTATTCAGTTGCCTGCTTTGAATGCTGGAGATGCAACAAAATTAATGCTTACCAAGCAGTTACAAGGATATCCTTGGGAGATACAACGCTTAGTGCGTACTGTAAAAGGGCACAGCTTAAGCTTACGTTGGTTAATGTATGTCATCCAACACCATTTACATGCCTCAATTACTGATTTTTTACATACTTCACCTGAATTAAGTAATGCAGCACAAATTATTACTTATTTAATTGAAAATGTATGGAATGAGAATAGTGCACCTTTAGATATTCTGCGTACATTAAGCTTATTTAACCGTCCTGTCACCCACACTGATTTATATTGGTTACAGACAGCAAAAGCTGCGCCACTAGGGCATTTATCCTCTATCAATATCCAACAAACATTAGAGATTTTATATCAACAAGGGTTTGTATTATATAGCCAAAATAATAAAGGAGTTTTTGCATGGGATATCCCTGCACTATTACGCCATTCTTTATGCCAGTACTATTTACATACTCCTTTATGGCAAACTCAGCAACAACAGTTATATCATCACTTTAAAGAGAAAAATAAACCGCAATTTGCCTTAAGTCATGCTTATTTAGCAGGTGATTATCAGCTTATTATTGATTATTTATATACTTTAGCTATTCCCACTCTTGCTAATCATTCACCTTCGTGGTGGCTGCATATTTTAGCCTTGATTTATCCACATGGGTGGCAGCAGGAAGCATGTTGCCCTATCACAGAACAGCAGCATCAACACTTTTTAGAGGCTTACATACATTGTTTGTATCAAGTGGGTAAACTTGAAGAACTAATTAATGTTTATCAACAACGTATTAATTATTTAAGCTCACAGTGTGCATGGCAGGAAGTCATCAGCATTAATATAAAAATCAGCCATTATAATGCCCAACTTGGCCACCTTGATCAGGCACAAAGTAATATTAATGATGCACTGTCTATTTGCCAGCATTATAATATCGATAATTTATCAGTATTGAATACGTACTCTATATTTTATACTTATTTAAAACAAGGCTCTATTGATAATGAAATTAATAATTATCAACATTTTTTGAATACTATTAATCACTGTCCAAAAAAAGATAATGAATTACTATTAATTTTTCTACCTTTACTAATAGAAAAAAAATGGCAAGAAAATGAATCACTTAATTTACTATCTGATGTGCAAGTACTTCAGCATCAGCCAGTAAAAAAAGACAATCATTATCAGCAAATAAAGATCACTTATTATCTTGCAAAAATCTATGCCAGCACACAACGTCAGGTTGATGCAAAAAGTTATTTAAATACGGCCATTGAGCAGGCAATAAAAAGGAATGAACCGTATATTTTGCCTGAATTATTATTATTACGTGCCTATTGGCACCTTATATGCTGTGATTACAATAGTGCAGAATATGACCATAAAGCGGCTTTTATACAAATAAAACGCTATAAATTGAAGCTCTTACATATTGACGCACTTATTTTACAAGCACATATCATATTGAATAAGCAGTATTTACCTTTACCTAAAAAAAAGGGGCTGAGCTTACATACAAGCAGGCATCTTAATAGTGATAATGTACTACAGCATGCGACAAAGCAGTTACATGAAGCTATTGATATAAAGAACGAGATTCAATGTAAAAACTATACAGGGGCGTGTGATATGTTGGCAGCACGTATTGCTTATTACCAACAAAATTATACACAAGCCCATCATTATTTACTTTGTGCGCGTCAATGGATTGAAGCGAGAAATGATACATGGCTTCAGCAGCTATGGAAGACGATTTATGTTGCGTGTGAGACCAACAGTAAGTAATACCTCATTATTATTTATTGTGCACACAATATAAGCACGTCATACAAGGGGGAGCTAGTATGACAAATTTAATAAACTTTTCAAAAAAATGGCTACATATTGGCCGTTATATATTACACGTTATTATATTAGCTTTGCTTTATTATGGGGTTGGCAGTTTTGGCGAATTTTTAGAGTCAGGACAACGTGGCGTAATGCCTATCCCACTGACTGCAGGGGTTGGCGTTGCTATTCTCATTTTAGCTGGATTGCGCTACTGGCCAAGTATTGCTATTGCAGTATTAGTATTAAAACTACAATCTAGTATTCCTATTATTTATACAATTACGGATGTTTTCGGTACTATTATCCAAGCTGTCTTAGCCGCATGGTTGCTGACAATATTCCGTTTTCAGCATGATTTACGGCGTGTTTATGATGTGATTGTTTTTGCTCTAACAGTTGTTATTATTGCTCCTTTAATTAGTTCCAGTATTCAAAATGGCGCATTATTCTATGTATCAGCACGTATCCCCTCTGATGCAATTATTCAAATGTGGCTGATTAATTGGTTTGCAGATGGTGTAGGTATTTTAGTCCTAAGTTCTACCATTCTTATTTGGAAACACTTCCCCACTCATTATTTAAACCGCTACCGTTTTTTTGAAGCCCTCGGTTTACTGATTTGCTTAGCTTGTATTACGACTTTAACTTTATTATCAAATAGCAGTGAACATTTAGTTTTGCTTTACATGATTTTGCCTTTTTCAGTGTGGGCAGCAGTACGTTTTGAACAGCATGGTGCCAGCCTATCTGCCTTACTTGTTGCCATTATTTTACTCACAGGGGGAATTAACCGTATTTATGAAACAGGCTCAGGTATGCGGGATTTATTAGTTGAAATTGGCTTTATTGGTATTACTGCCTTAACCGCTTTTCTGGTTGCAGCTGCCTATGCTGAACGCCGTAAAATCCAACATTACCTTGAACAGCAAAAAGAACATGCATTAACCACCTTACACGCTATTAATGATGCAGTCATAACTATTGATGGTCAACACCGTATTACCTATTTTAACTCTGCTGCTGAAGAACTCATGGGCTGGACAATTAATGATGTTAGCCAACACATTTTAACTGATTTTTTCAAGGTACAAGCCAGTATGACAGAGGGCGTTATGAGTGCAGAAGATTTTGAACATTATCTACATAATAAAGCTTGTATACCTCAAAAAGGCATCCTCAATCATCGTGATGGTCAACAAATTGTTATTGAATACTCTATTGCCCCATTACGCCAAGAAGGGCGCACTGAAGGGCTGATTATCGTCTTTTATGACATCAATAAAACCACCTCTTTAGATGCACAACTTTTTCACCAAGCCAGCCATGATAGTTTAACGGGCTTATATAATCGTCGGGAATTTGAGTACCAAGTGCACACCATTCTCAGTAATGCTTCCCCAGCACAACACTGTTTATTATATTTAGATATTGACGACTTTAAGCAGCTTAACCAAATTATTGGACGTTCAGCAGGGGATGATTTACTTAAAAAATTAGTCCAGCAATTATGCCAACGTGTACGGGGTGAAGACATTTTTGCACGAGTAGGCGGTGATGAATTTGCATTACTGCTTAAACATTGTGCAACAGATAGTGCTTGTAATGTGGCAAAGGATTTTTTAAATACTGCGCGTGAACTGCATTTTACTTGGGAGGGAACACATTTTGATATTAGTTTAAGTATTGGTTTAATTGAAATCAACGATACCATCCAAAGCCCAAGTATTTTATTAAGTCATGGAGATTTAGCCTGTCATGCAGCAAAAGAAAATCAAGGTAATTGTATTCATATGCATACCACCTCCCCACAACATACGGCTTACCCAACGACTGAAAATATTTACTGGTTAGAGCATATTAACCACTCTCTAATTGAACAACAAACCCCGCATACAGAAAAGAGCTTGATCCTCTATCATCAAATTATTCAAGCAAAAGATGATATTACCCCCACTCATCATAGCGAGATATTATTACGGATTAAAGACCAACATGGTCAATTAGTATTACCTGATACCTTCTTGCCTGTCACTGATTTATGCAAGCTGACTCCCCAGCTTGATTACTGGGTGATGGAAACAGTTTTTACCTACCTAAAAAGTAGCCAGCGAGATGAATTATTATTTATCAATCTTTCTTTACTGACCCTACAAGATGTAGAGCTACCAACTTATCTTCGTGAAAAAATAGATACACAACCTCATTTATTAGACAAAATTTGCTTTGAAATTTCTGAAACATTGGTGATTAGCCATTTTGATGAGGTAATGAGTTTTGTCCAAACTTTGCGCCATTTAGGCATTCGTTTTTGTCTGGATCAGTTTGGACAAAGTATTACCTCTTTTATGCATTTGAAAAAACTGATTCCTGATTACATTAAAATTTCAGGAAAGCTTATGCAAAGCGGTGAAAAGAATGATGTTATTTACCGAGTCATTGAGGAAATTTGTCAGATTAGTCATGAAATGAAGATTCACGTGATTGCGACATGGTTGGAAGATACCCAGCAACTTGATACTATCAAGCCTTTGCAAGCGGATTATATCCAAGGTTTTGCCATTGCAAAACCTGAGCCTTTTTTTGGGTAACCTTGACCCTGTAGGATAATGATGACATGACACGTGATTTTTATGAAGAGCACCCTTTCGCCCCTTATATTCGTATTCTTGGAAAGGGTAAAAAAGGATCGCGTTCACTCACAGAACAAGAGTCTTATGATGCCATGCACATGATTATGCAAGGGCATACCACCCCAGAACAGCTGGGTGCATTTCTGATGTTATTACGAGTCAAAGAGGAAACCCATGAGGAATTAGCAGGGTTTATTCGTGCAGTACGTGATACCACTGTTTTAGAAAATGCCAACGATGATGTGGATCTAGATTGGTCATCTTATGCAGGCAAACGCCGTCATTTACCTTGGTTTTTTCTTTCTGCATTGCTATTAGCTCAAAACGATATTCGGGTTTTTATGCATGGTGCATATGGGCATACAAATGACCGTCTATATACAGAAGAATTATTACCTCTTTTTGGTTTACCTAAACTACATTCTCTAAGTGAAGCGCGTACCCAATTACAACAACACAATTTTGCTTTTGTTGCCTTAGCTAACTTTTGCCCCCGCCTGAATGACATGATTCAACTACGTGCCATCATGGGCTTACGTTCTCCAGTTCATACTCTAGCTCGAATGATCAATCCACTTAATGCAAAATACTGCTTTCAAGGTATTTTTCATCCTGCTTACCGTCCTGTACATCAAGAAGCCGCCCTGTTAACAGGACAACATAATTTAGCAGTATTTAAAGGAGAAGGGGGAGAAGCAGAGCGTAACCCTGATAATGATTGTTTAGTACAAAGTGTGATTGATGGAAAGCTAGAAGAAGAGGTTTGGGTAGCCCATTTTAAAAAACGCCATATGAAAGAAACACCATTAATGCCTGAGCAATTACTCAATGTATGGCGCGGTGAATTGGATCATGAATTTGGTGAAGCGGCTGTCACAGCCACGGCTGCTGTGGCATTAAAATTACTGGGTAAAGTAGATACACAAGAGGCAGCAGAAGCCCTCGCCAGTGAGATGTGGGCAGCGCGTAATAAACAGGCTTACCCATTATCTAGTTAACTACTGGCTATTATATAACTCCCCACTTAAGGATATGTAAAGGTGCTGTAGGAAGCTCAACACCCCCCCTAATTTAGGGAAGATCGGGTTTCGTTCTTCTACCCAACCGACACAATTCTATACCGTGGCACTTTCAGCAAGGTGGCGCAGAGTGTCAGGGATCTGCGCCAAAATAATATTAAATAATATCTCGCTGTTATAGATCATCAGGTAATGCGGTGCAGTGCTAAGGTGTTGGTGTTGCATACAGTGTTGCTAAGGCTTCCTATTTGTTTGATCTTAATCCCTCCAAAATATTGACCTTACCCCTTATATTTGTTCTTATAGAATTATCTAAGATTTAGAAGGATTTTATGATAATGAGTGATCATAATGCTGCGGCAAATAACCACAATAATGTTGTTATTAACCCTCCTCCCTCTATCCCTGTTACACCGCTACACTTTCCGCCTCGGGCGGAGTATTTTACGGGGTGTGGAGAACAATTAACACAACTTATCAATGATTTACAGCCTCATAAGGTGGTGACTTTATGTGGTGTGGGGGGGATAGGGAAAACGGCACTTGCTACTTATATGTGAATAAAGAGCTAAAAATCTGTAGCCAGTCCATTTAAACTTCTCCTAAAATTAAGGCAAATGACAAAACCTACCTTAATTTCAATGAAGGGTTTAATGTAATGAACTGGCAAGAGCAATTAATAACAACTTATTTATATGTTTGCAAGCATTATCATGAAAAGCTTTGGGTTTATTGCCAAAGAATGTCAAATCATTCAGATTTAAGCTTTACAGATGAGGAAGTTATCACCATTTATATGTTTGGAATTATTGGGCAGGATGAAAAGAAATAAGAAAACGGTTGTTAAAATATTTTACTGATTGCTGTTAAATTTTGAGACTGTGACGGGAAAATATAAGAATGGTTAGAATGTGGTTGTTGAATTTTGAGACTGTGAGCGGCGGACGCTGCCCACAGTTTATAGGTAATGGCTAGGCTTCATACACAACATGGCTAGATTCTAGCTCAATAGGCTGCTCACTCTCCAATAGCCAACCCTGTTTTTTAAGCTGTCTTTTTATAAAAAATGCTGTCAACTGGGTGCACTGCAATACTAGCTTTTGCTTAACGCGACGCTCGAATAATAAAGCATTTCGCTTATTCTCATGCAATAGAGAGTCGGGCACAAAAGACAGCTTAAGGTTTAGCGACATTTCGGGGCTGATTCCCGCAAAAAAAGAATATTCTTTTGCTAACGCTATGGACTGTATGCGAGACAGTGAGAACGTTAAAAAACGGCAGTCTGTATGCGAGTATGCATGAATATAATAGCCGTCATCCGCCTTAAATACTTGTTTTATTGATAGAAAAAGGTTGCGCGGTTTGTCGCGGTTGTCTGCTGGAATATAAAATATTTTTACACATATTTTACTGAGGTAAGCATGGCGCACGAGCTTGACTTGCTCGTCATTCAGTTTTTTATGCAGCGTTACGTCTATGCAAATATCGCTCAAAATAGACATGATCATACCTCGTATTGTGACACGTCCGCAGGTGCTGCGGGCGTGGTTGAGGTGCTAGGTGGCGCGGTAAGCTCTTTTAATTCTTTTAATGGGTTCATTGGGCAATATACTCCGCTGTTAACGACATAATAATAGTACCGTCCGATCCTACACCATAAGACACCCCCGCCGCAATAATGTTTTTTTTGCCGTGGTTAATAGTCATTGTAGGGGATACAGCAGCGGGTGCACATTCCAGAGTATAGCGACTCTCAACGGCTAATTTTTGCAGCTCTTGCTGTCCTTTCCTTACTAGAACACTTATAGGCAAACCCTGCACACTTACATAAACGTTGGGGGCTTGCTTGTTGATTTCTAAGCCTTTTTTTTTAACTTTCACTTTCATTATAAGCAACTCGCACAAGAACGGGATAGTCTTTTTCGTCTGTGCTTGGCAGGTTCAGATAAAAAAGGTGGGCAGTGGATGTATAAACAAACTCCACTATGGCGGGTGTTGTGTTTTTTAACTTATTGGCAGGCGTGTCTATTTTTTTTAATTCTATTTGCGTATTGCTTTCATTAAACTCTATGCCATGCAATAATTGCTCTAAATTATTCCCAAACCAACGCCGCGAAGTTATTGTTTTTAATGGTTTATTTAAGGATAAGCTGTCCTCGTCCCCTGATATCTGAAACTGCTGTTTTTGCTCAATAAGAAAAGTACGCCCCGTGGGGCTTATTGAGCCGTCCGAGCTTCTAACGTCCAACTTAGAAACATCAATATTATCAGTCGCATACACAAGAAAAGCAACGCGCTCTCCTTTTAGAAAATTCTCTATTTTCCCCAAGTTTTGCGCGTTTTCCCCGCCTTTGCGCGTGTCAATCTCAGCGGATAAATGATAATTGTCGCTGTTGGGCACGTTATTTAAATTTATAACGAATGTTGCGGTTGTCATACTTTTATTTTTACCTGTATTGCTTCTATATTATCTATGATGTTCTCAAATTTATATACATGTCTCTTATATGTGTACTCTAACTCTAATAAACTGTAGTCACTGCCATTTTCTGTATATATATTTTTCTGTCCACGGACAAAAGAGGGCGCGGATAATTCTTTGTATTGGTATTCATGAGACTTTAAAAAATGGATAGGGTGCTGCACTGTTGCCTGTCCTTCTTTTACTTCCACGCGCTCGTTTTCTTCTTTTAACTCTGTTTCAATATACTGAATTTTAACGCTTTCTTTGCTTGTGTGCGTTATTTCTATGTACTCAGCGTCATAAAACGGCATTGTGTACACATACAGGGTGCTGCTTTCCTTGTCGTACTCGTGAAATATATTTATTTCTTTTTCGTCTGTCACAAGTAAATTATCGTATTCAATATTTAAGCAGTTTTCTGTATAGGAGAAGTCAAATATATTTATACTTTCCTGCGTTGCGATAGGGTAAGGGTAAGCGGCGACAAGTTCGCCATTGGGCGCACTTTGAAGCACAGCACCGCATAAGCCTAATAGCTCAGTTACAATATTGATTTTAGTATCTTTTTTAGAATACGAAAAAGGCGGTAATTGAAAATTTTCAATGCTAAATATTAATTGTAGGGGTTGGCAAATATGGGTTAATGCAGACTCAATGTCTACAGGCTCATTTTTCACTTGCGCTGTAATGCGTTCCTGTAATGCAAAGTAAGCAGGGCTTACAAATTTAGCTCCATAACTTATAAACCCCTCGTTATTTAATTTTTCTTTATTCAAAAAAACAAGTTTAAAAACATGCTCTTGAATATAAAACTCTATTTCTTGGCGGCTTTTTAGCATGTCAAACAATAGAGGGTGCATAAACTTACTGTTTAGCGTCCACACATAGCTATCAATATCCGCCGACAAGTCGAAATCGACGAGAGGGAATTTTATGTTTTTAATAAGTATATAGCAGTCCTCCAGCACGAAAATATTTTCTATTTCTTTTACATAAACAGGTAATTTTAATGATGCGGTGATAGGTGTGTGCTGTAGGATATTGAATGGTAATTTTAACGATGTCGTGACAGGTTGCAGCACTGCAACAGGTAGTTTTAACGCGGTGGTCACAACATAATTATTAAACTCTAATTTTAATGCACTGGTTACAGGTGTGTACTGTAGTACTGTAACTGGTAGCTTTAACGCAGTTGTGACAGGTTGCAGTACTGCAACAGGTAGTTTTAACGCGGTGGTCACAACATAATTATTAAACTCTAATTTTAATGCACTGGTTACAGGTGTGTGTTGTAGAACATTAAATGGTAATTTTAATGCTGTAGTAACGGGCTGTAGTACTGATATAGGTAATTTTAACGATGTGGTAACGGATTGATTTACAGCTAATTTTAACGATGTTGTAACAGTTCCACGTATATGTACAGGTAATTTTAATGCAGTCGTAACAACATAATTATTAAACTCTAATTTTAACGCAGTTGTGACGGCTTTTAATGCTGTCCACTGCTGATCTAAGTGTAATGTATTGGTGATTACACTGGACGCTGTCCACTGCTGATCTAAGTGTAATGTATTGGTGATTACACTGGACGCTATCCACTGCTGATCTAAGTGTAATGTATTGGTGATTACACTGGACGCTGCCCACTGTTGATCTAAGTGTAATGTATTGGTGATTACACTGGACGCTGCCCACTGTTGATCTAAGTGTAATGTATTGGTGATTACACTGGACGCTGCCCACTGTTGATCTAAGTGCAGCGCATTAACTGCAACCCATTTTTGATCAAGATACAGGTATGGCATATTCTAACGTCAACCGAAAACCATCATCAATAACACCAACACCCTGTTTTAGCTCTCTTTTTTCACAAATAGGTATGCATTCGTTAGGCTGCAATGTGAATTCTAAAGGAGCACCCACGGTGTATTGTGCGAATGTAGCCCCCGTGGGCTCTGAGAATTGAGACGCAAGCGCGTTGGGTGCATTTGTTATGCCGTCGGACGCTGTTCCTGCGTACAGGAGAATGTCGCACGTTTCGTGTACTGGACTTTCTGCAATATAAAGCTTACACACTTGTGTTTCTGCTGTTGTATTTTTTACATAAAGCCATTTATAGCAAGCACTTTGCCCTTGCACGCTTTCCGTAAAAATATTATTAACAAAGGGGTTTATTGTTATGTTATACGTAGCGTCCGATTCAGGAAAATTGCCGTCGTGCTGCATCACAATACTATTATCATTTATCTGGATATTAAAATCTTTTGCAGATTCATCGGGTAGTACAGCAGCACCGAGTAACCGACCTTGTGGGCTTGCGGGCTGTAATACTGTCTTTGTCAAAACAGTCCCTGTAGACTCTGTTGCAAGTATATACTCCCCTTCGCTGTTTTTATAGAATGCGTCCACATCACACGAGAATTCATTGTTGGGCTGTGTGGCTGCAACAACAAGCTCACACTGACCAGTACCGACGTGATTAACTGTTAAGCTATAAGAAGAAAAAAAGCTTTCTGCTTGACGCACAAACTCCTCTATTATTTCTGTCGCTTTTCTCGTTGAGTAAGGAATTTCTATGTCGTCAACATTTTGGAATTCTATATCTTTTATTTTTAAATTTAGCCTTACAAACCAATCTGTTGACCCCTGGTGAAAATTGAAACTTATTTTTTTTATTCCATCCGTGTATGCTTTATAGTCTAGCGTTGTACTCTCCTCCATGTTTGCGGAAGCATAAGCAACGCTTAGCCAGTCGGGCAAGCCTGTAACTGTCGCACCCTGAGCGTTTTGATCACCAATTTGCCCCCCCAAATATCCGCCGCCACTGCATTGTAAAAACATCATTTTTTTAATCGCTCCCAAAAATTTCCGCTAATTTATTATTAATTTCTTGCTCATTTCCCACGCCAGATAACGGCTTTATTTTTCCGTTTTCGTCATAATTCCCTTCATCATCGGGAATGTAAATATATAAGCTCTCTGAAATTCCGATATTTTCAATATTTTCTAAGTTTATAGGTAATACAATAAAGTCTCTATAGCCGTCCGTCATAGTGTTTAATTTTTTTATAATCGGGTGCATGTGCGCATTAAAAATTACGACATTTTTAGCAAATTCTTTATTGTCTAATGCCTTTTTTATGTCCAAAAAAGACAGCATGGTGTATGTATTATTTTTATTGTCGCGAGCAACGGGATAAGCGTCCCAGAATTCGGCATTATATTCCGCCCCACGAGCAACAGAAACTTTTGTCCAATAACTATATAGCTCTTGTCTTGCTGAAAAAGTGGCAACAAGCCCAAATGTGGCTATTGTTACGGGAGCGGATGAGAGATGCGTGTATGTAAAATTAAAAAGTCTGTATAACGCAACATCGGCAGAAAAAAAATTAACAGACTTGACACGCATATACTTACGCGGCTTATATACACTATTCATTATGTATATTTTCCGTGTCAACATTTCCCAGCATGTCTATATATTTACTCGTTTTTACATGCTCAACTTCCACATAACTATCACCATCGCCCGTCACTTTTTCCCGTTCACGCTCCTGATATATAACAACTTTTGGCAAGTCGTCCTTGCTTAATTCTGCAACATGGACAGCAGCGGAAAACGACAGCGTTGCAGCACTATCGCCGTTCGTGCAAAGCACATCTATACTAGGTGATTGCACACTGGAAAAATTTATTTTTTTAAAAAGTTTATAGCGTTCTGTTTTACTGTCTTCAGTTTTTTCTATTTCATGGGTTATCAATGGGTGGGGTTTTGACTCTATAAAGTCGCCCGTGGCTTTTGAATATATTGCGCTGCCCACAGGTTCTATAGAGCACGAAATACTATAAGGCTGTTTTAATTCCCCAGCGTCATAATATATTTCGTATTCGTCGTAACTGGTCTGATACTCCACAATAAGAGAACCATAAGCGCGCTCGGAACTGCGGAATGTATGCCCGCGCTCCTTATACAAGCTTTTCCCTAGACGGGGGTCACTGTATTTTATTCTTAGCCAATAATTTTCGCCTGTGCTGATATTGTCAGGGGGCTTGATAGAATTCCCGTGTATGTCTTTGAATTCTGTAGAGCTTAATACGGAAACAACTGGATTATCATAATGGTATTTTATCGTTTTTTCTTTTTCCCCGTTAAATTTTAATGTTTCTCTTATGTATGTTGTTTTGCGCCCGTTGTGCTTTATTTGCTTGTCTGAATTTTCAGCATTTACAATGTATGTACGCTCAAACTTTTGAGAATAAAACTCGTAGGAAAGCTTGACGGCTGCAATATTCCCCTTATAGCCGTAGGGTGCTGAAACATTATTTTCTATGCTTATATCGCTAAGTCCTGCATACACTTTTATATTAGGCTTTGTCTCTTTTTTCTCCCCATCAATATAGTAATGTGTAGGCGCATAAAGTCGCACTATTTGCCGCCCATATGATAACAATTGCAAAGGGGGTGTATAACGTGTGTCGTCTTGCATTTCCGCATTAAAATTAAGAAACACAACAGAGGTTTTATTATTTACAACACCTTCGGCTGTGGGTACAAACTGAGCAAAAGCCGCATCTTTTGCCGCTTGACTTGGCTCATCGTCTAGCGGGTAGTAAGGCAAGTACATAGCAGGTACACAGCGTTGTTTATCGCGCTCGTCTATGACAAGTTCCGCATTAAACGGCAAGTATTCGCTGCCTAGTGTTAAGGCAAGGCTTGTGCTAGCCAAAACCATAGCCCCATATTTGGGCAAAATCCGCCCCGCCGCTGCTTTCGCCATCATTTATTTTCAGACTAAGAAAAAACGGCATGGTTGCGGGGTTCAATGTTAATTTAACAATGTCGCCTGTGTCGAAATTCTCAAAACATAAGCCGCGTATGGTGAAGTATGGCAAATTGTAAAGCGGATTCTGTGGGGAAAAATTTGATAATGCACTGCCCGATCCTAGGTCTCCAAACTGAGCAGACGTACAGGTAAAATCTGTCGAGTTTTGAAAATCGAATGTGACAACGTCGGACTGTGTAGACTTATTATAAGTGTCTATTTTTTCAGCGTCTACAATACCCGCCGCGCTTGTTTTTTCCGATACAACAGCGTGGGCGTATACGTCACCATACTCTATAATCTTTGATACTCTTGTTTTCACTATTTGGCTGTTGTAAGTTCGGCTTAATGCATATGTGCGCTTGTGTGCTGCACTTGTTGTTAATATGACATTTTCCCCACTTTCAGCAACAGCAGAAACTGTATAAAAATCTATATAGCCCGTTTGATCATTATCGGCCGCTCTGTTTGTTACAACAATTTTATCCCCAACAGACCAAACCCCCCCACCTTTTTTCAATGTAAGGTTTTGACCACCAGCAGATATTAGATCGCCACAACTCGCCAAATCACCACCAGCCGAAAAACTATTGTCGTAGCTTGCTTTTTTTAATGTCGATTCGATATTGCCCGCAACAGGAAAAGCCAAAAAAAGACAAGAGCTTCTATACTTTGCCTGCTCGTCGTTAATATTTTTTGCATGGAATTTATAATGCTTTTCCGTCTGCTGCACAGTGTCCTCTGCTGTAAAGTCCTCCAGTGTTGGGGAATTTAAAGACATGCGCCCGCCATCTTGACTTTCGCTTGCATAAAATACTAAATCTTGTCTCGTTAAACCCATTTTTTACACCGTTGTTAATTTTATATTACCTGTATATAGCTGTTTTTCTAATTCTTCATATTCTATTAAGGGCTTGAAATTTAACCCTAAAATAACAGCCTTGGCTGTGAAACTGTCCCAGTTAACTGTGTGCGCTGTGGGCATGTTGTATAATTTTACAAGCTGCTGTACTTGGTTATGCGTTAGCCATACGTATTTTTCATTAAACTCTATATTTAAATTAAAGCCGCTTTTTAAACGCTGCATAAACACATAAACACCGCCGTTCGTTAGTCTTCTAACTGTCTTTTGCGTGCTTGTAACATGCCCATGCTCTAGCCATGTCGTGCCTTCTGGGAGTGCAAAATTAGCAATAGAACGCATTAGGCAAGCCCTATACCTGTTGTCTTAAGAAAATCAACAAGGTTTTCTACGTTCTTTCTCTCGTCCCGCAACGTAGTACGCCCACCCGATGAATTTTTTAAAATCAATTCCACAATATCGCGTGAACCCTTTTCGCCGCTTGCGTCAAAATTAGGAATATTTAATGCTCCACCTACTGGTAAAACAGCCCCCCCGTCTTGTCGGCGTTGCACAACAGAGGAGAGCATATTATTAACAGCACCTAAAGGCGCATAATTCAACATATTAAGTAATTCATGGAATACACGCGCACGCTCTTTTTTTACGACAAATTCGCCCGCTTCCGCCAAGAGGGGAACTTTATCCCCCCCACCATAGCCGCCCAATTTTCCGCCGCTTAAAATGCTTTTAGCAGCAGCAAAAGAGAAGCCCACAAGCCCCCCCGCTTGCCTTGCTTCGACGTACTGCGTCTGGGCTTTTATATTTACTGTCTTGTCTGTCATAGAGTCTATAAGCGTTTGAAGTTCATTTATATTTTTTGTCGCAACGCTTGTATTAACATCTATTTGCAGTTTTTTAGCTTCACCACTTAGAGTGTTGATGCTTTCTTTTAGGCTTGCAGTTTGTTCTTTTTGCTTTTCCGCTGCTTTTTCTGCTGTTGCAATTTCTTCTTTTTTGCTCTCATTTAGCACCTGACTTGCCTGTTTAAATATAGCAATAGCCACCTTATTATCCCCCAGGCTTTCCGCCAAGGTTTGGGCTTGTTTTGCGAGTTCCTGCGTTTCTTCCGAGTCGCCCGAGTTGGCTGCAATGCGTGCTTTTCCAAGTGTTTCGAGTGCTTGCTTTTGCTTGTCAAGTTCGCGTTGATGTGCCGACATGCCCGCCTGTTGAAGTGCTCTAAGGCGGCTTTCTTGGTCTTGTTGTTCTGCTGCTAATGAGCGTCTAAGCCCCTTAACTTTTTGAACATAAGCACGCTCTTGTGCTTCACTTTTATTTAATGCTGTTTTATTTTTATCGAGCACGGCTTGTATGTCCGCCAGTTTCTTTTGTCTTAATTCCAAGGACATTGCAGCGCGTTCATTATTAGAACTGGACTCTATACCTTTTAACTTGCGTATAGCGGCGGCTTGTTTGTTTATTTCTTCAAAGCCACCTTGGTTAGTTATATTTAAATTTACATTTTTTAATTCGGCTTTTAGGTCTTTTATTTGCTGCTTTGTTTTATCTAATTCGGCATTATCGACCCCCGTACCAATACCGAATATTGAAGCCTCATCTAATGCGGATAATTCGGCATAAATGGCTTCTAATTGACTTAGGCGGCTTATGAGACTTTCACGTAATGATACAAGATCATTAGCGTCACCATTGCCAGCCTGTACCGCTGCTGCTGTAGCCTTAAATTTTTGTTGCTCTTGCGCCACGGCTTGCAATGTTTGTTTGTAGCGTTCACCTGCGTTGGTTGCCATGTCGGACGCTGTAGAATAGGCTGTATAAGCTTCTTTTACTGCATAAGCACTTGCCGCAGCCACTGCCAACGCGGCAAGCGGTACAGCCGCCGCAGCGGCTGCACTGGCAACGCCTGCGAGCATAGGCGTTAAAATACCCATTGCAGCACTAGCCGCCGTGGTTATTGCCACGCCCGCCGCTAATGCCCCCGCTAACGCCACCACACCCGCCGCTATACCCGCAAGAGCTGCGGAAATTTTAGGGTTTTCTTTTAAGAACCCAGCAAATTGTTTTATTAGTTTTGCAATGACAGACACAACACTGTTAACAGCATCAGATACCCCAGAATCAATTACAGCAGACTGTAAAGAACGCCATGCCGCTTCAATTTGATCACCCGCGTTTAGATTGGAGTTTTTAAGCGTATCAGTTGCGCCCGCCAGGTCTTTCATTTTTGTTTTTGTTATATCAAGACTAAGGGCTGTTATATCTCCCAAATCTTCAAAGGGCGTGCCTAGTAGTTCGGCAGCAACGGATAACCTAACTGTATCACTTTCTACATTATTTAATTTATCAATAATGTGCTGTACAGACTCCAGACCGCTCACCGCCCCACTATTGAGGTCGTTTATAAAGTCCTCAGCATCCAACCCTATTTTTTTGTAAGCTTCCTTTGATGCATCTGTTAAAGCATCTGCAGTTCTTAAACGAAATTCTTTTATTAAATCCGGGAATTTATCCACGCCGATATTTCCCCCGACAACCTGCCCACTTGATAAAATACTGTAAAATTCTTCAGCACTTGCCCCCAAGCTTTCAAACTGTACGGAATACTCTAATATAGAATCTAAAAAATCACCTGATGCATCCAAGCCGTTTGCAAACCCCGACGCAATAAAGTCAGTCGCCTCTTTGCTGCTTAAGCCTAATTTTGTTGTAAGCTGCTGCACGGAAAAAATGACTTTTTCAGAGTCCGCCTGATAAACTTTATTTAACCTTAGTGCTGTATCGCTAACGCTTTGTATATCAGTCTCTAAATGTTGGGCGGCTTTTCTTACTATGCCCGTGGTTTCTTCTAATGTTGCGGCATTAGATGCATCATTAAAAATATTTTTTGATATATCAAGTATTTCGCCCGCCTGCTCTTTGACTTTCCCGCCCATGCTCTCCAACTGACTTAAGAGCTGACCCTCTTCTAATGCAGGCGTAACAACAAAACCTTGAAATGCATCTTTAAATCCGCCTGCTATATCTGCGAACGTTTGCGCGATATCAAGGGCTGCGGCAAGGTTAAGCGGCATATTCTCAAGGCTATTATTGAGACTGTCCGCGCTTTTTTCTGCACCTTTTTCTGCTTTTTGGAGTTTAAAGAATTCCTCTATAAGTTCGGCAAGTTCGCGATCATCTAAATCTTCGAATTTTTTGCCCGCTTTCCCTAGGCTTCTTAAAAGGTCGTCTATTACGTCGCTTATATTGTCCTCAACAGAGAGCAATACTTTTAGCTCTTCCTCTGTCATGACTCTATAAACTCCTGAAATTGCCGCTTATCAGCATGGGTTGCAATACGTAGTGCAACAGCTTGCTGTCTTAATTTATTTTCTTGTTGCATGAAAAATGCATTATAAGCTGCAATAAACTGCTTTAAGCTTAATTTTTTTATTTCATTCAATGGCATATAAGGCAATAAAAAAGACAACATGCTGTTTAATTCCTGCGCTATATCATGCCAATCATTGCCGCTTTCGCTTGCACAATGAGCTTTTTTACATCTAAATCACCGAAGCTTAATCTATAGGCTTCCATAGCAATTTTTATTTTATACTGCATTGCAATTTTTTTGATTTTTTCCATATCATGCTGTAAAGCGTCCACACATAACATGTTTAGCCATTTTTCAATTTCTAGTTCTTTAGATGCCAAATAATCCCCCAAAATATAGGAAATTGTAGACATTTTGATATGGTGCAATTCAAGCTCTAAGCCGTTAATTTCTAGCTTTTGCGTTTGCTCATAAAGCAGGCTTAAATTAGACATTTAAATAATCCTTTTTAGCGTTGTGTATATTTAAAATGCCCATTCCAACCCACAGGCTTATACAGTAGCCCGTCGAATTTTAAAGACACAAAATCGTCACTGAATAAATCAATGTCGCCGCTTGGCATAAGTTCGGCTTTTGCTGCTGCAAAAATAATATTTTTGTTGTTTACTCGATTTTTACCAATTAACTTAATGGCAACGTCTTTTTTTGCAAACACGCCCCCCTCGACTGTGAAGCCGTCGCCCACATCGTAGTCGTAATTTACTGTTACGTCTTCACCATCTACAACGCCCGCCGCACCCACGGCAACGCGTAACATATCACCGTCAATGGTGATATCCTCAGCGTTTACACCTGCAATTACAACATTAGACACCCCTAAATGGGGTAATTCGTAAAACTGCCCACGTTGCATTGCTGCAACTGTAAAGACGTTCGATCCTGTACTAGCAGCTAAATCCGTGCTAGAACCTAATAACCATTTATTTAAATTTTCTTTGTGTAAGTCGTTTAATTCAAAAGAAATTTTAGTTTCTTCTTGCTCGCTTCTTGAAATAGTGTCTAATGCATTCCCATAGTCTGCTTTTTGCTTAGAAATACGTTTTTTCGTCTCTGTTGTAGCAGAGGGGGAAACGGTGAAAGATGTTGTGTTTCCCACGGGAAAATATCCACCAGTTAAAATACCATTAACCAATTCCCCGATCATGAGATCGCCTGCTAAATTTAGACCACCATTATTATTCATAAATCACCTATTTTTAAAAAATTGCTGTTAAATTTTGAGACTACACCAAACACCCACTATTTAGTTTTTATATACATTTCAAATAATGCAAAGAGAAAACCCGCAACCCCCGCTGTCATAAGACCTATAACTGTAAATGCGAATTTTTTAAACATAGCGATGGTGGGCTTTGCGAGCGTTTCCCAGTACAGTAGCTTGTCCTGTAGAATGCTTAACTGTCTGTCTTGCTCATTTATTTTATTTTTTAATGTTTCACATTCTTTTCTTAACTGCTCAAGCCCGCGTAATGTAGTTTTATTATCATGCTCGTGCTGGTGCTGCTTTTTTTCTAACTGCTCTATTCTTTTTACATAATTTGTAAGCTGTTGAATATTTTTCTTTATTTGACTTATATGCAATTCGACACGAATTAATTTTTCTTTATTTTCCTGATGGTCACTCATAAACTACACCGCTCAATTTTCCTTTTAACATAGTCACTAACCCTATTTCGTTTATAGCCTCTGTTGACTTTTGAAACTTCCAGTCTAAAAATATTTTTTTGTTTTCCGAGAGCGGATCGGGACGAACTGTGACACCACCAAGGGCAACCGCAAAAAATTCTGTAAAATCTAGCGGCTTTTTAAAATTATGAAAAATATAGAGTGTTGCCCAACCTTTAAACCTGAATAAACTTTTTAATTCTTTGGTATCATTTGAGCCCTCAGAAAACTCTAGCTCATCAATAAGTACAGTTGGCTCAAATTCGCCCCATACATCAGCGGCACTTTCAGGCAAAAATTCCAACAAAGGGGCTTTTAATGCGCTTTCTAGCTCTTGCCTTATGTTCATATCACAACCCCGAAAAATCCGCCTATATCACTGTCGTTACCATCAAAATCATTTAATAAGTTTTTTAATAATTCGCTGTATCTTATTTTTAAATTTTTAATAAAAGCTTGTTGCTCACTCGCAGTGAGGAAACGCGCAGTACTCCCGCCCGCAGCTCTTGCCACGGTATGCGCTCCATCTAGCGTAAAAGTATTTAAATATGGCAGCACACTTATATAACATGCTGTATATACAGCCTCTTGGAAGTCTGTTTTTTTATCGTTTTCAGGCTTTTCTATGCCTGTTTCTTGCTGTACGCGCTTATAAGCTATATAGGCATGTTGAGCAATAAGCACATCATTTACATGCTCGTTTATATTGAAAAATTTCTTGATGTCGTGGACATTTATGTCTGTCCTAACTGCTAAAAAATAAGCGTCGCGCAAGTCGTTTGCACGGCTTTTATAGGCTTCTCTATCTTTTATTGTTAAAGTGGATTGTGTTGCCAGTCGCTCGCAAACATTCGCCGCTGCAAGTGCTAAAACAGCTTCTTTATGTTTCGCTGGTAAAGTGCCAGGCGTGTGATATATGCCGTATGTTGCAATCACATTCTCATCAGACACCACGCCCTGTGTATTTTCTTCAATACGCAGGACGGGAGATGGTGTGTAAATTAGGCTGTATTGACTTGTTTTAAGTTGCATATATCACACTAAATAACCAACCAAAAAAATTAAAAATTATTTTGCTTTTTACACGCTAAGCAAAAAACGCGTATATATAAAAAAAGCCTTTTGCAATCGCTTGTAATGATAGCAACGCAGCAAAAAAGAGCGTTGCTATAATAAGTAAATGCACAATATCTACATTAAGCTTTACTTTGTGGAAAATGTGCAAATACAAATAAAATAAAAGGCTTAGGAATGCGGCAATAAGGAGAAATAAACTAAGCCCCACTGATTAGCCGCTAATACGGAATGTTTCTGTGGCGGCTTCATAAACATATGTGAAGGATTCCCCAGCACCAACCTCAACAAAATCTACTTCATTCGGATCTGTGAATGTCCCGTCTTTTTTCTGGAATTTAAGCAAGGAAGAGCCAGCGGGGTTGTCAGTAAGATGCACAGGCATAGCCCCAGTGTTGTGCACGCGAATGTTCATACCATCCGTAAGCTGCTCAACAAAGAACATAAAGCGACCTTTCGGCGTTGTGCCGTTAGCTTCCATTTCTGTCGTTGAAACAAAAATATGAGGAAAAAAGCCCTGAATGCTATTACCTGTTGTATTTACAGGGATTGTTTGAATGACGGGTGCCCCGCGCCGCACGTCCCACTCTGTTGAAGACTTGCGAGTAATAATGTCGTTTGGATAAACACGGGTTGTTTCATCGTCCCCGCCGTCTACAGTTAATGTTGTGACATCAAAAATTGCTGTTACGATATATTGATCCCCTAATCGCGTGCCTGCCGCATCGCCTAATGCACCCGCCTCACCGATTAGAACGTTTGCATTTTCAAGTACTTGATTCTGAATAAAAAACGCCATAGTATTTATAAATCTCCCCCCATCGAAAATTATTTGCAATGTTTCGAAAGGGTTACTAAAATTAAACTCTGCCAGCCCATCAGTATTATTAATACTGAAAAGCTGGCAACCTTGAAAAATCACGCTTGTGTTACTGTCAAGAGCCACAAGCGTGTACTCTTTCCCCTTTGAAAGGAGTGAGCAATCAATTGTGACGCTCGCCCCCTCCTCTAGGAAAATCTTGCTATCAAGCGGGGATGCAGTATATTCACCCACCGCCGTTGCGACTTGATCAACACTTGCGTTTTCAGCATTTACAAACTTTTGCCACGTTTGCAAGTCATTGAGCAGTCTATAATATTCGTCATTTGCGGCGACATGTACAAGCATTCCGTGCTGTCGCCGCGCTGTTGTTATTTCTTCTAAATTTGCCAGCGTTTGGACATGTTGCAGCCCCCCCGCCCCCAAATTCGCATGATGCGTGGCGTATGTGTCTTTTTCGTCTGTGCAAACGAGACTCGCAGCAACAACAGTTCCTGACACATCAACACCCCATTAACCAATTAAATAACAACAGTAATTGCACCGTTAAGCGCATTCAAACTTCTATAAAAATTATAATTCTGTGTATACCCATGCTCATTTGTTACGCTTTCGAGCACAGGGGGCTGCATAGCCACATTAAAACCTGTTGATGGGTCTTTAAACGATGGGTTGGCAGTAGCTGGCAACACTATCCATAGATATGGTTTAGCGTCCGTATTTGAGCTAAAAACATACGTACCATTTTCATTATTTTGTATGCGCTTAACCAGATCGTTTACACTAGGCTGTGTTTCTAGCCCACGCCCAAACCATATTGGTTCGACAAATTTAACTGTTGTGCTGGCGGACGCTGTTTTGCTCTCATAATTCCCTGTTAACGTGAACGTTTTAGAACTTGAAAGTGTGACATTTAATACACGTAATGCATTATCTAGCATTGCCCCATTAAGCAACTGAGAATCGACATTATCCGAATACGACCACGACAACATCACATTAACTTCACGCCCTTTTTCTACAAGCCCCACGGACGCGGAAAAGCTAATAATTTTTAACTGCGTGGGGGGGATTTCTATATTGGCAGTCGTTTCATTAACAGAAACTTTTACCCATTCGCCCGAAAAATCCAATGTATCCACATTCCCCAGCAAAGAGCCACCCACAGCAACCTTTACCAAACTAGAACCCACGCCCAATGGTTGACCCAATGCATCCACAGCGGGGGTATGAACGGCTTCAATTTCGGAAAAGCCTGCTAAAAAATCTTCAGGTAATGTTGCAACATATTCGTTTAACTGCAATACAACACTTTTTAATAGAGGAAAATCAGCACTATATTGTGCTAATGCATTATCAATACACGTCGTCAATACATCGTCGCTTGGCAATGTGTCGTCGCCCTTAAAGTACTGTTTTAATTCCTCTATTGTTGCCATTTTTTATACTAACCTTGTTGATTTTTTCAACTTTCTAGCGGCAATTTTTGCATTAAGCTTGCGGGCTTGTTTTCTTGCTTTAACAGCAGTTTTAAAACTTGCTTTTTCAGCGTCTTTTTTAGAGTCAAAGACAACCCATAAGCCGCTTGTTTTATTTTTACGCACAAAGTAGCGTTGATACTTCTTAGCCATCATTAAACCTTTTGTATTATGCGTGCCCGATTGTCACAGCGTCATCTATACCGAAGCCGAAATCCGCGTGTGAACCAATAGTGTATTTAAATGCGCGTTTCCGCCCATCATACTCACCTGTTTTTTTCATTGAATTATTGACAATAACAATTATTAAATTACTTAATGGGGAGTAAATGCAGTCATCATCCGACATGTATGCACAAACCTCTAAGCCCTGCCCCATATGCGTTAGTACGGGAGATTTTGTGATAGTTGTATCTGTTGTATGTAGCCCGACTTCTTCAGCCCAACCCAGTGCAGTATTGGGGGAAACAATAAAGCGGGAATTTGCACGAAACCTATGATCGCTTGCTTTCGCGATTTTTTGAAATGACTTTACATAGCCGTCAGTTTCAAAATTAATATTGACTTTTTTTGTTCTTGCTGAGTTCTTAGCTAAATGAATAAAACCTTTGTTCAAATTCAGCCACTTTTCCTCTAGCGTTGCGCCTGTGTAGTCATCCCCTTCCCCATTGAATGCGAGATCTGTTAACTCATTTCTAAATGAAGTTACAAAAGCCTTTTCTAGATCGCTTTTTAGATTTGGATTGTCACCATGACCCAGCACAGCACTCTCTCCGATCGTTGGGAAAAACTGCATAGGTAATGCTTTAAAGTCCTTCCCTAAGGGTACGCTGTCGACAGAATCGGATGGATCTGCCCCTTCAGGTACTCGCTGCATTTGACGTGCTGCAATGTCAAAAACGGGAAGCGATACTTCCAGCGAACTTACCTGTACAACTCTGATTTTTTTAAGAAAATCGTCGTCAACAACAGCAGAGATAAGTCTATTTACAGTGTTGCGCGGCATTGTTGAGGAAACAGAAAAATCCGCCGCTGCAATAATACCCTTTGCCACGTCTATTAATTTATCGCCCATATCTTAAACCCTTATAGGAAAAAATCGGCATTGTCATCAGGTTTGTTCTGCCCCGACTCTTTTACGCCTTTCTGCAAAAATGCTGACAAAGCGTCTTGCACAGTTTTGAGTACTTCTGCTTGCAAGTCTTCGCTAATTGTGTCATCAGCAACTTTTCCACCGTCGGGCGCATCATCTCCCACGCCTTTTTTAATATCACCTTTAACATCTTTTTGCCCCTTCTCCAGCTTATCAATTCGCCCTGTAAGCTCTTGAACAGCTTTTAAAATTTTATCTTCTTTTGTTTCAACTTTCGGGGCACTTTTTTCTAATGTCCCTAGTCGTTGAGAAATGCCCTCGAGTGCTGTTTTTAGCTCTGCGTCCATTTGATCACCATTTGTTTTATCTTTTTCAAAAAAAAGACTTTTAAGTCTTTCAACAACATTAATTTCATTTTCTTTATGTTCTTTTACAGGCTGTACAGTTGCCTCACCTGCCAAGCTTAACCCCGTTAGATCGCCTTTTTTTACGCTCTCCCACAGTTCATTTTTATAAACTTGAACACCCACAGCCCACGCACCCACGTATTCGGAAAAAAGCGGATCGCCTTTCCTCACAATCCAACTTTCAACCACAGAAGCATCTATAGGCATAAAATTATGTTCTTTATCAACCACATCACCTTGCATTTGCTCACGAGAAAAACGCTCTTGAGCTTTTAAAATTTCAGCTTCGTCTGTGTAATCCCCCTGTTTATCAACAACATTGGGAGTATAGACAATCCCATAAATTCGTTTTAATTCTTCATTTTTCTGCACATGCAGTAGCTCTTGAGCGTGCGCCGCATTCTCATTTTTTAACAACCAACCTAAACCAGTAGCGGGTTTTCTAACCAAGCTGATAAATTTTACATTTAGGTTTGTGAGCTTTCGGCGTTTCATAAAAATAACTGTCCAAAAAAATGCATAAAGAAAATAGACGCTTTTTACACTATTACAATTTTCAAAGAAAAACAACAAAAATGCGTCCATATATGGAAAACATGAAAAAAAAGTTTAAAAAATAAGTTAAACTATAAAAAGACAGCACATTAAAAGGAATGTAAATTGTTTAATCTATTCGATAAAAAGAAAAAAGAGACGCAAAATGACAGCGGCGTATTTTCCATACAAAAGGAATCAATCGATGTAGGCGTAAATATTGATGATGGCATAGAATACCCCGTGTCAAATTTTTCCCTATATAGCCTGTATGATATGAGTGTTGAGCACAGCCGATGCTGTCAAATCAAAGCAGAGGGGAGCACTGGAGGCGGGTTTGATACTGAAAAAGACAGCCAACTTTTAGAGCTTGAAAGACTAAGTCACACAGATCTGAATGCGGCATCACTGGACTATCAGGTTTATGGTAATGCTTATTTTGAAGTCGTAAAAGCACCAAGGGGGCAAATATTAAAAATAAGACACTTGCCCGCACTTACAATGTATAGACACAGAAATGCAAAAGACTTTATACAACTTACATTTACACCAGACGGTAATGAAATAAAAACAGTTATAGAGGGAGAGTATATTATACATTTACGTACTCCTTGCCCTTTGGGTTCTTTTTACAGTAAGCCATCTTGGTATGCATCGCATTTATTATGTGAGCTTGCCCACAAGGCAATGGAATATAATATAAAATTCATGGAGAACAATGCCCGCCCTGAATTTGCAATTATGACCAAGGGGAGTCCATTAAACCGCGCACAAAAAAACAACATCATTGATTTTTTTAAACCATTTCGCGGGGTGAAAAATGCGGGCAAAGCATTGTATTTACACCAGCATGATACAGAGGGGGGGATTGAATTTAAGGACTTATCAAAAAATGAGCAAGGCAGCTTTTTAAAAGTACTGGACGCTGTCCGCGACCGCGTACCCATAGCGCATGGTGTACCCCCTCGTATGCTGGGAATTATTGCGGCGGGTTCGCTTGGTGGTGGTAGCGAGGTTATAGGGCAAATGCACACATTCGAGCAACTCACATTAAACCCCATAAAGCGGCAATTACTTGCCCAATTAGGCGACGTTTTCAGTAGCTTAAAAATTAAGCCCCAAGACGTAAAATTTAAGCCTATTGACCTAACCCCGCCTGATAACAGTCAACTTTCTCAGAATGTACAAACTGGAATATTAACACAAGAAGAAGCCCGCGAAATGCTTAATAAATCGCAACCATCAAATGATATTTATGATGAGATTATAGCTAAATTCATGGGGGGCTTTTAATATGCCCATGAAATACACGCAAGCACAAAAGGCATATGTAGAGGAGAAGCTATTAAAAGGCTCTACAGTAAAGGAAATTTCAGAAGACACAGGGATAACAGAGCGCACAATCAGAACTTGGTATAAGGCAAAACACATCAAGGGTTTACAAGAAAACAGGCAGCAAACAATAATAAATCTTGAAAAGCGAATAAAAGAGCTATCAGGGAAGAAAGGGGGGGATTCTGCAAAAGACTTGGCAATGCTCACAAACTCACTAAAAAGAATACAGACAACAACAATAAAAGCCCGCCCTGTCCCTGTTGTTCAAAAGTCGATAAACGAGGACATATTAAAAAGAGTTTTAGCACCTGAGTATGGTTTATATAAATATCAATCGGATTATATCAAATCAGATTCCCGTTTTAATATTGTCAACAAAAGTAGACAAATCGGCTTTACATGGGTTGTTGCACTAAAGGCACTTATAAAAGCAGTAAGTGGCAGAAAACAGAATGTATTAAGTGCAAGTGAGCGACAGGCAAATATTGTCAAAAAATACATTTTAGATCATGCAAAACGACTAAACATTGACGTAAAAAAACAAGAAAACGGCTTAAGCGTTGGCGGCGTAGATATAAATATCCTCCCCTGCAATATTATTACAATTCAAGGGCTTGTAGGGGATATTATACTTGATGAATTTGCATGGGCTAGGAGGCAAAAGGAATTATTTAATGCAATTGTCCCAGCTATTACGACGTGTAATGGGACAATTGACATTATCAGCACGCCAAGCGTGGCGGGGAATTTCTTCTATGAGATCATGACAAATCAAAGGGGAAAATACGACAGCTACGAAAGACACACTATCACTATATTGGACGCAATAGATCAAGGTTTGCCGATTTCCGATAAAGAGCTGGTAGAACTAAAAAGCCTTTTTGATTCAAGTAGCTGGGATATGTTGTACATGTGTGCATGGGCAATGGATGGAGATGCATTATTAAGCTGGGACTTATTGCAAAGTGCTGCAACATTGGAGGCAGAAAATACCTTATACACAAAAAATATTTGTTTCCTAGGTGTGGATGTTGGGCGTAAAAATGACCTTTCCGCCTTTGCGCTTGTTGAACAACTAAAAGTGGACAAATTCGCGTTAAAATTCATAAAAACATATAAAAATATAAGGTTTGAAAAGCAAGAGGAAAAAATACAAGAGCTTATGCATAAGTATAATGTATATAGCGCAAATATAGACAAAACAGGCATAGGTATGCAGCTTGCGGAAAGCCTAGAAAACAACTATGACAACGTGCAGGGGCGACATTTTACACTCAAGTTTAAGCAACGTTTAGCAAAGAACTTATTATTTATGCTAGAACGTGGAATGCTCGCACTACCTAGCGATAGTTTTTTATTATCTAAACTCCACAGCGTCAAGAAAAAAGCCACACCATCGGGAAAAGACATAACCTATGATGCGGATCGTGACAGTCAGGGACATGGGGATGAATTTTGGGCGTTGGCGTTGGCTGTCGATAATTTAGCCAGTGAGGGCGCATTGTGCGAAGCTGAAATTTTAGGCTAAAGAGAAAAGGAATAACATGGCAAAGAAAACAATAAACATGCATAAAATCGCCCTGCTGGTGGGCGCAAAACTTGTGGAAGTAACAACAAGACAGGAAAATATACCATTCCAAACTGGAGACCTTAGAAAATCTATAACGTTCCAAACTGAGCAACAGGGGAATACTAGCGTTATAGTTGTGGGTAGTAATTTACCTTACGCACGCGCTGTGCACGACGGACGACCCGCGTTAACCATCTACGCTAAAAATGGGGGGGCGTTATTTTGGGCGGGGGCGGCGCATCCTGTAAAGAAAGTACAGCAGCCTGCGCGTCCCGCCAACCCATTTATAACGCGATCAATTGACATTATGCAACGTGAAGGACTGCAATTTGTGGCAAAAGAAGTGCGTAAACAAGTGGAAAAGTCTATAAAAGACAGAATGAAAGATTAGTTACAGGCTATTAAGTAAACGCTCTAAACGAGCGCGTATTGCTTCATTTTTAACACTTGCGGCGGTATTGAGTGCATCTGCTTTTGTGGCGGATGTTGGTGGGATCGGCTTTGGTTTTAAAGGTGCAGTATATTTAGGGGCGTTTTCCAATTCATGCATTTTTAAGCTCTTGACTATTTTAATGCTTTTCAGGCTTGCATATTTACTATTTTTTCTTAACTCCTTTTCAAGCTGAGGAATAATAAAACGCAGTCGTGTATATATAGCATTATTATCTGTACACAGTATAAAAACTTTATTTTTTGCCCCCTGCATATGCACTTGATTAGCTATTTTCTCACTCATTATGCGAGCTATAACGCCGCGCACGTCTTGCAAATATTCTGCGTAAACCTTTGCTAAGCCCATAACGCGCATTATTTTTGCGTCCTGACCTAGGGAATCATTTATATTTTTCATGATTCAGCAACCGTGACAGTTCTACACTTAAAATGATAGGGAGGCAAGCCCACATTATCGCCGCGCTCTAATGCCTCATTTAATTCTTTTTCGTCTTTAAACATGCGCCAAGCGGCGTTACTTGCGGGCATATTCCTTTGCTCTATGGCTTTTAAATAGTCTTTCTTTTGCTTACTAAGTGCACTAACAGCTATTACTGTATCATGCATTTTTCGGCAAATATCCGTCGTTGTTTCGCTCAAATGTGCACGAATGCGGACGCTCTCAATTTCTGCATCCTCATAGGCGGCAACACGCCCCAATTCCCGCGTTTTAGTAGCGGTATGGTCTGCAAGCATAGTCCAATAATGTTGCCCCCTGTTACCTAAGCCCGCAAAATCATTGGCGAACCTTTCCGCTAGTTGCGCACGTGTCATGCCTTTTTCAAAATAATCTTCTAACGCCTTATCAAACAAGTTTTTAGTGTATGAATTCCAGCTATTCCCCACCCAATACATAGACCCTTTTTGTATAATATTCAGCGCATGGCGATCCGCTTTATTAAAACCAATATCCACATCATTATGCATTTCTTCAAGCGGGAGAGCGGATTGTTTAGCCTCCTTATATAACCCCTCTGTTAACCTTAAAACGGACTTAAATAAAAGCCGCTGCATTGCTTTTTTACCCATCGCTTTTTCAAGTACAAGCAATATACTGTCTTTTTCTGAGCTTGTTACTTTTTTATTCTCGTCTTTCTTCTTTTTTAAATAACCTAGCACCCCGCGCAACGCTGACTGATGCGCCGACCCGTGCGCACGGGTGTAGGCTTGCTTTAGTAATTCCTCAAATTGTTCTGTTGTCATTTTCATAAAAATAAATCCAGTTGATCACTGTCTGCTTTTTTCACTTCTTCACCCACAGACTTATAAAATAACTCCAAACCAATTGTTAAAAATTTATATCCACATTGCTTGCATTCTCTATAACGTAATACAGTATTTTTATACTGGACTGGAGAGAGTCGCGTGGCATACACATATGTATTATTACTCCGACAGTTTTTACATTCTGACATGTGACTATTCCCCTTTTTCTTTGTTATATTTTTGCCAGTTTATTAAGCCTGTTATGACATCGCTTGCTTGTCTATTTGTAAGCCATGCAACATTATCAATATTTACTGTACGCTTCACAAAAGCCTTGAATTGTGGGCTATCCATACCATCAGACCACCCCATGCCAATGCATAAATCTTTTATATAGTTTTTTTGCCATTGGGTAGGTTTATTTTTATTCTTTTCTTTTACAAGTAAGTCTATATATTCACATATATTTATAAGCGTTTTTTCTGTTGCTGATTTACAGCTATTTATAGCCCATTTGGATAAAATACCTCTATATTGTTCATCGGATAAATTTGCCTGTTTTTTTAAAATATGCACTTTTGCTAATAATTTCTGTCTTTTATCTTTTGCCATTTTTGCCACCATATGATCAAAAAAAGGGCTTTCATGCCCTTTTTATTTAATTATTTTTTTAACGAATGTCTAGCCACCAACTCTTTAAGCTCAGAAAAAAGGGGGGAGTGTTCCGTGCACTCTTGTTTTTCCACATCGTAATAAAAAAAACCTTCTTCACTTTGCTCTATTTTAAAATCTGTTGTTACAAATAGAGAGCAGGCATTGCAAAAACTTACATCCACCATTCGCCCACTATCGCTATATAGCGGGCTATTATTAAATCTTTCCGCGTAAGTTATAACATAGTTACAAACTGGACAATGCACACGAATGGGCGGCTTTATACTACACATTCAAATTATCCTTATATTGCTGCATTCTTTTTGTCTCATTCTCAAAATTTAACAGCAATTTTTGTTGCTCTTCCAACTGTGCAAGCATTCGCCATTTTACGTAAATTCTCCGCATCACATAGTACTCCCAAGCCTCTTGCTTTGTTGTAAAAACACCTGAAACAAAAGGGGTTGACTCAGTAAAAACAGTGATTACTTTTTTTGCTAACTCTCCATTTTTATCGAGACAAACAAAATGACTTTTAGACAATAATTGCATTCTCTTAAAAAGCTGAGTGCTTGGTTTATTTTTACGTATTTTCAGCGATTCGCAATGGTTTGATCTGACGTACACGCGCTGTGGTTTTATATGCCGTCTAGGCTTCACAAAGCAAGATGCCCCACTCCCTTGATGATAGTCGGATATATATAAATACTGTCCGTCAAGTTTGCCCGACCTAACATCATTTAAATCAACTTCCATAAACCACACCCCAAAAGCAAAGCAGCCCGAAAGGGCTGCAAACAGTGTCAATTAGCTAATGCTTTTAAAAACATTCTCTTTATAATCAAACTCTGCTACGACGTTTTCACCCCCGTGATGAGCCATAAAAGTGTATGCTGCTCTTTCTACAGCGTGCCACAGCTCCCAGTTTGTCCCATCACTTGTCTCAAAAGCAATATCATCTGTAGGACTCATGTCCCCGCTTATTAAAAAAAGTGGGGCATTTTTTGGGGCTTTCTCGCTATATTCAAGACGAACAGGAATAACGTCTGCAATAATAAGTCCCGCCTCATGTCGAAGGGCTGGCATAAGACAACGCGGGCAATTTTTAGGTAAATGATTCATTTTAAACACCTTTTTATGTGTTAAATTCTAGTGTTAGGTTTGCGCTTATTATCTATATAAGCGCAATAAGTATAATTTATTTAGGATTATTAGTCTTAATATAAAACTCGTCTTTCTTCTCAACGCTGCAACATTGGCGAACAACAGCGGGCAGTTGCTCGTAATACTTTTTGATTGCAGCTTTGTCAGGCTTTGCTTTGTAAATAAGGCAATCATGTTGCCCTGCGTCCTCCAGTGTGCGGACTAACATTTGTTCACTCTCCACACTTAAAGCTGTGGAAGCTTTCCAACCAATAACACCATTACGCAGGGCTTTACTTTTCTTGCCGTCCTGCAATAACTCCCCTTTGTTTTTCTCACAATACTCACTAACAACGTCATACAAGGCATTTGACTTTACAGAGAGCAAGCCCAGCTCGTCGTCGAATTTCGCAACGGCTTCAAGTGCAGTTTGCACAGCCTTTGTTTGTAAAGCATCGTAACGCGCTGCAACTTCTGCATATTCACGCAAAACAATTTCTAATTCTTCAACGCTTTTAATATTTTCAATAGTAACGGGCTTTAATTCTCGCCCTTTGCGTGCACATTTAATAGCCTGCACGACTTCTCTGTAATTACCCATACTGCACCACCTTTAAATAAAATCAGTCAAATCAACAGGACGCTCTACGCTAAAATCAATTAGCATGTAACGCTCTGATCGCTCCAGCCATTCCTCACCAGAAAATCGAACCATGTAACCATCGACGTTGTATAACTCACTTTCTAAATTCGTATTTAAACATGAGCGTGTGAAGCTTAAAGCCTGTAAATTTTCAGCAACATACACGGGGACAGTTACATTTTTTGCACGACTCAAGTTAAAAAAATTCGCTGCTATACATACGTCCACAAATTGCTGTATTTGCTTTATGTAGCTTGCATGTCGTTCTACATGCAGAGAAAAATCAAACGCGTTTTGTTCGCTTTTCATTAGCCCAGCTCCTTAGCAGCCGCAGCAACCAAATCAGTTGTTAATTTTTCAAATGTGGATGGGTTAGACTCCATTAAACGCTTGCACGCTGTCGTTAATTCCGCAGCACGACCCCACAAACCGCCCGAAACCTTTAAAAATAAAGCCGCTGTGCTTTTGGTGGGCTTTGTATCGAAGTTTGGCAAAATAAAATACTGTACGCATTCCTCTAAACTTTCGACAGGCTTTAACTCCAAATGCTTTGCACCTATACGGCGGCTTAACTGCTGCAAATATACGCCACTTTTTCCCACAAACTTCTGTTCAAAAATTTGTGTGCCTAGCAACACAATAACCGCCCCGCACTCGTCGGACAAATAGCGCAAAGCCTCAAATTCCAACCACCCCAAGTGATTACATTCATCTATTAGAAAAATTTCATTCTCAACACGAGACTGTAAAAATGTTATAGAGGAGTCAAAGCCACCCGAACCCGTACCCCCAAAACGCTCAGCTAGTTTATTAAATAGCGTTTTACGTCGCATACCTGAATATGCACATATGCGGACACCGTCGAAAATTTTGGCAAGTGCATAGCATGTGTGAGTTTTACCGCTACCGGGCAAGCCGTGAATCTTTGCCATGCGCCCGTGCCCGTCTGTTGCTGTCGCCTTGACAAGAGCCACAGCCGCGTTTAGCTGCTGTGTTTGTAGAACGTCGCCCACTGGTGTACTTATTAGCTTTATAGCGGGCTGCTGTTTGTTCTGTGTTTGTGTTTTTGCTATACTATTCATTATGTATTTACCTTTTGTACTGTTAGTGTAATTGTGAATACAAGCGGCGTGTGTCGAGCACGTCGCAATCTTTTAAACCCTGTCTAACCTTAATCATCATCTTCTTCACCCCACTCAAAATCAGGCAAACCCTGCCCATCCTCTGGCAGCCACTGGCTAACCTGCTGCTTTTTATTCTTACCTATTGAATCATCAATAATTTTTGCCCCTTCTTCTATGGCTTTTGCCATTTTTTCCGTATCACCTGCGAAATCAATCCGCAAACCTTTTGGCGTTTCTACGTCATCGGGCAAGTTCATTGCTTTTACCTCGTCCAACAAACTCAGTCTATCTATGTTCTTTTTGCGGTCTTTTATGACACGTTGTAATTTTTTATTGCGCCGCGCTTGTTCCGCCGCCCCACTTGAGCTAAGGAATGCATGTTTCTCGTCTTCTTTTGCGACACATAAAAGCGCGTCACCCTCAAATACAAAAACCATTTTAGGATCATGACTTGGGTAGCGTATACGTAACTTACGCCCTGTATAAGCTAACAAAGCATCACTATAAAATTTCTGACCGTTATAATTCACATATCCCCGATCAATAACCCGTTCATCTTCAACGGAAAACGCTAATAATAAATGCTCGTACTGTATCCCTGTTGCTTTCCAGCCCTCATCAATAAACTGTTGCAGTTTTGCATTAGGACTCATGCCGTCAAGCGTTCCCTTTTGCTCCATATTGTGATAAAAGCGTAATTGTGTATCGAGCGCATCCTGCATTGCTTGCTCATCACCTTGAAAAGTTGGGGCAGCTTTTCCTAGATGATGTATTTTTTTATTCATGCGATCACCGCCATGATAGCCATCCAGCATCCCGTTAAACCCTTGCAAAACAGAAAAAAGCCCCTCGATAGGTTTAGCTGCGGAATTGTAAGGACGGGCGCGGTGAACATGATCCCCGTCAAGCGAATATTCAAAACCCAGATCACTACTCTCTGCAAGCTTTGCTAAACTATTGAAAGCGTTTATCATTTCGCTCCACTTGTATTCCGATCCATTATCCAAATACAGCCGGCGCGGTAGCCCCCATGATTCGCACATACTGGCAAAGCTTGCCGCAATATGTTTGCGTGTAACCCCTTCACCTTTCTTTAATACAACCATTGTTATATACAATCTGTTCGTGGCTATATCCTGCCAAGCCACCAGCTTAGGATAAACAACCGACCCATCATCACGATGCATAGCGATATCGAGCGGGTGAACGTCGCCAACGATTATATCCATCGGTTTATACATATCTCTTTTCCGTTGAATACGCGGCAAATGTTTATCATAAAACTTTTTCGCGTCTTTACTATCTATCGCCAATAGGCTGTATTCCTCTTTGTCGCGCTCTACATAATGCCGTGTAAGCTTGCACAAAGCTTGCACAGCCTCCACATTTAAACCCGCCTCGACGGCTGTTATCTGCGCTAATTTAGCACTAGCAATAGCTGAGCATTTCACATACCCCGTCACACCTTCAGCCCAAAGAGAGCGCACATACTTTTTAATTTCTTTCTCTACATCTTGTGCTTTTTCTAAGCCCAATGTGTCAATAAATGCCTTATCCCATTTTCGAGAAATCAAAGCCCGAGCTGTTCCCTTGCTCTTGTTGGGTTTTCTTACCAATGCGTCAAAGCCACCGTTTTTATACAACTCTATCCATCTATACACACTTGCTTTAGAAACACCATGCTTTTCAGAGAGCAATAAAACAGCCTGTGTATACATTTTTGAACCAGTCGGAAATTCTGTAATATCCTGCACTATCTTATTTCTGAACTGTGCGCGCTCAATTTCTTCACGCTCTAATATAGTTAGCTTAACTTCACCAAGAGCGGGGAGCGCGACAGCTTGCGGCATAGCTTCGATAACAGTTTGCTCTTGCTCTTTCACTGCTACCGCAACAGAAGCCACAGCCGCCGCCGTTGCTTTTTTCTGCACCACTGGAGTGGAAGCAGAAACAGGAACAGGAACGAGAGCAGAAAAGCATTTTTCTTGTAAGTCTATGGGGAGACTGTTTATATTAACGTCCAGCCTTTGCTGCCCCTTATCATTTACGCTCTGTATCACATCCAGCTCACATTTACGCCAATGTCCGCGCTTTAACGCACGCTGTATTATTCGCTTATTAACACCTGCTAGCTCAGCAAGCTCTGAGCTTGTTATATATCTAGCTTCTTCAATCATTTAGCTACTCCCTCCATTATTTTCTAGCTCGGCAAAAAAGGAGAATCCAACCGTTTCCTCTAAACCTATAACAACGTTATTCGCAACCGTCCCCTCAGCTGGATAGCATCCATTTTTTATTGCTCGTCGTATACTTGTATCCACAGTTGCCGCGCTAAAGCCGTTTTTTATAGCCCAGCTTCTTAATGTATAACGTTCACCATGCAGCGCGCGCCTTATATGCGCAACACTTACACATGCATCCAACATATTCGCCCCCCGTTATAGTAAAAGTTTATACGAATGTATGAACAATTCATACATTTGTATAAATCATATAACACGCATACCAACAATGTCAATACAAAATAAAATAAATTTACTAAAACAGCTCACACTGCAATAATGTATGAACTATTCACACATCTATTTAAAACAAAATTTATAAAAACACAATGAATTTAAAACAAACGTCTAAAGAAATAGGTATTCGTCTTGCGCAAGAGAGAAGAAAATTAGGCTTAAGTCAAGAAGAACTTGCCAAGCTTGCAGACTCAACAAACCAGTCACAGAGTAATTACGAACTAGGGAAACGTTACCCGAACGCCAAATATTTTGCACTCATTGCAAACCTTGGCGCGGACATTCAATACATAGTCACTGGGCTACGTTCCATAAATTGGCATATGAACTCACTTAAGAATAAAACGAAAGTAACGAAAGACGAACTAATGGACACGCTAGAACTTATAAAAACGCAAGGAGAGAGGGGTTTAGAACTTATAAAAAAATTATAAAGTGATCACCCAAAGCGATCACCCAAAGCGATCACCCAAAGCGATCACCCAAAGCGATCACCCAAAGCGATCACCCAAAGCGATCACCCAAAGCGATCACCCAA
>Ga0193950_1000032_pt1 | contig 54322 bp, 44 predicted proteins | sample BB_1_MG_FD_144485 | JGI IMG/M metagenome (GOLD analysis project Ga0193950, IMG submission 144485) | Microbial mat bacterial communities from the Broadkill River, Lewes, Delaware, United States - BB_1_MG | ecosystem: Environmental > Aquatic > Freshwater > River > Microbial mats | place: USA...
AGAGTGTCAGGTATAGAATCAGCAAGTAAAGTCCGTTCTACTACTGGTCTTATGGTTCATATTTTTGGACGGCTTGCAGCAGCTATATTTTTTTGGAGCTTTTTAAGAATTAGCTCTTAATTCACATTTAAATACTAAGATATAATACAACGTATACAAAAAATAGTGTATTCATCAAAAGGAAAAAATATGCCTGTACGTAGCTTTGCAAATCAAACACCTTCTATTGCTAATGATGTTTTTATTGATCCAATGGCGTTAGTGATTGGTGATGTCACGGTTGAGGCAGGTGCGTCAATTTGGCCTATGGTGGTGGCGCGTGGGGATATTCAATCTATTTATATTGGTGAACGTTCTAATATCCAAGATGGCACTGTATTACATGTGACACATGATGGTCCTTTTTCTCCTGGGGGACGTGCCTTAACAATTGAGCATGATGTGACTGTGGGACACAAGGCGGTATTACATGCCTGTACGATTAAGCATCATTGTTTAATTGGTATCGGGGCAATTGTATTAGATGGCGCGGTATTAGAACCATACGTATTATTAGCGGCTGGCAGTGTCGTGTCTCCGAATAAAGTGTTAGAAGGCGGATTTTTATGGCGCGGCAGTCCTGCTAAAAAAGCCCGTCCTTTAACAGAAAAAGAGCGTGAATTTTTAGATTATTCTGCAAAAAATTATGTCAAAATAGCCCAACAGCATAAGGAATCATTATGCCTGTAAAAACCATTCGAGTGCATGCCCCTTGCCAAGGTTTATTTGAATTTACCAAACAAGTGGAGCAGGTGGTGGGGGAGGCCGCTTTGAAAGAGGGTTTATGTACCCTTTTTATTCAACACACCTCTGCCAGCTTATTAATTCAAGAAAATGCGGATCATTCTGCTAAACGTGATTTAGAGCATTGGTTAAATCGCCTTGTTCCTGAAGGTGATGCACTGTATACACATACCTTAGAGGGTGAGGATGATATGCCTGCACATATTAAAGCGGCATTAACCGCCTCTCACTTATCTATCCCGATTTACCAAGAAAAATTAACCCTAGGAACATGGCAGGGGATTTATCTATGGGAGCACCGTACACAAGGCGGATGGCGTAAAATTGCGGTACATATTAATCACTAAAGTTATATACTATATGGTATTCATAAAACCGTAGCAGCGTTGCATGCAACGTTTGTCACTGAACCCAATTCAGTCATGATTGATGACAGCGGGTGGTTGAAAAATAAAATTTTTTATTAAATTCAATTATATTAATCTCATAGACTCTATTATGGTGGTGATGAATGAATGGTTGTGGAATGAATAAGATCACGAGGATGTTACGTGTAACGTCACTACAATCTAGTTAAAATAACTACAGCCGTGACATGATAGATCACAAACTCTTATCAAGTTTGTTTGATTCTACTAAGTAACTTTAATTAACCACTAAAATGAATAAATAAACGCCCCCCTCTATACATTATCAAAAGGAGTTGGTAGACTGCTTTTTCATAAGTAACACGCTTATTTGCTATAAACTTTAGTTATAATATTGCCTGTTTGTATAGATTAAATATGAATTTTATTTATAAAACTAGTACAATAGGGCCATATAATTGTTTTTAATGATGTGTAGTTCTAAATTTTACCAACTGGTTAAAACTATTACACAATAATGCAATGAGTTATCACGTTTAAGCATAACGATGTGGTGCAACTAATATAATTTGTATTAACCCATTAGTTTAGTGATAAATACCTGAACCCAAAAGATTGCGAGTTCCCACACAATGAAAGTAACGGCAATCGGTGTTAATGCCGCCTTTTCAACAGGCACGTTTCAAGAAGCGATTACAACAGAAGAAGCCGAAAACCTGTTGTTAGAAATAGCGCGTTCCCCTGAATCACAACACCTGTCTGAAGAAGAAATCAGAGCAAAAGTTAAAAATCTATCACAACGCTTGTATGATCCTAAGTGGCAATCCAATTTCTTAATTGAATTTGATATGCCTAGCAAACGTGGCAATTCGCCGTATCGTTTATTAGTGGACATAGGCGGAGATGCACGTCATGCCTTAAAAGCATTGGGACTGTCTTCCTGTGATATTGATGGGGTGTATATTTCCCACCCTCATAATGATCATATTGGTGGAATGGAGTACATGGCATTAACGACCATGTTTAATCCTTTCTACACCAAAGAAAAGAAAAAATGGTTAGGACAGCAGTTTATCGCAGATAAACTCTTTTTTGAGCATAATACATGGGCAAATCCACCTAGAAACACTAAACCTGATTTATTTATCCACCGTAAAGTGTTGGATCCGCTGATTCGTGCAGTCAGCCCCGGTTTAGATACGGTACAAGGTGTGCCTGATGTCTGCTTAGAAACCTATTTTGATATTCACTTAGTGGGTAAGCAAAAAGATGGTTCTACCTTAACGCATGTTTTCCAAGATGGTGATCATTCTTGGACAATGAAACCTGTTTTTGCCATGCATGTATTCTCAAGCTCTGAAGAAATGCCTAGCTATGGCATTAGCTTGCAGCATTCTGAAGGCTATAATGTACTGATTCCTACTGATATTCAATTTATGATTCCACCACAGTTGGAAATGCATTATCGTAAAGCAAATATTATTTACATGGATTGTGAAACTAGCCCATTCCCTTCAGGTGTTCACCCCCATATTTCCGATTTAATTAAAAATTTAAATCCTGAAATTCAACGCAAATGTTTACTTTATCATTATGATTCATTCCCTGAATTACCTGATGATATGTTTCATGGGGTGTTAAAAGCAGGTGATTTTCATGATTACCCCCCAGAAGGTTATGTGGGTGATCCTGAAAATGTTGAGGCAATCCCAGCTCCTCTAGAACCTGATGAGAGCGAATAATAAAATTTATCTCTTTTCTTAGAGTATTAAAGAAAGGCACATTTTATTTTTAATAAATGTGCCTTTTTTTATGGCTGGTGCTTATTTATTATCTGACATTATGCACTCATCAGAAAATGATGATATCCATCAAATCGTAGCAGCGTTGCATGCAACGCTTTTCACTGAACCCAATTCAGTCATCATTAATGACAGCGGGATGATTGAAAAATAAAATATTGTTTTATCATATTCACATAATAGGTTCTATTATGGTGGCTATGAATTAATGGTTGTGGAATGAGAGATTACAAACACAGAGCCTATTTGGTTCTATTGCGTAACTTCAGTTATTATCATTAAGCTCATTTAAGACTTCAATACAAAGTAAACCACCTGATTTTCCTGTTGCACGTTGGTGAGCATTGATCTCTACTTGGTCTGTAATATTCTTCCATTGCCATATATCCGTTATACATTGATCATTTTTATCCAAAAATATTTCATATGAATAAAATTGATAGTCAGGTGTTAACCATTCTCCCCTATAGGCTTCTGTTGGTTCACCATAAGGCATTCGATCATACCATGTGATAATAGAATGATAGGTATCAATGCCCTGATCCTCAAAATACTGGATCAGGACATTAGGTAAGTCACGATTATTCCTAAATGCTAAGGCGTAACGCATAATATTATGCTTATCAATTGCATTTTGTTCTTGCACATTTTTCTGCTTTTTTTTCTTTAAAGCTTCAATATTTAATATTTTTTTCATTTTAGGCTTTACTGATATTTTCACTCATTCCCACGCAGATACTGCGTGAGGAATGAGAAAAAATTTAACCTCGATTTCGTTCCACAATGGCATCCGCTAAGCTTAAAACACGCCGCGCCTCTTCATAATGTAAATTTTCTACTAATTTACCATTGACCACCACTACAGCAATTCCTTCAACTTCTGCTTTTTGCCATGCTTCAATCACCGCGTGGGCATGGGTCACATCCGCTGCACTGGGTGCAAAAATTTTATTTGCCTCTTCAATTTGTTTAGGGTGAATTAAGCTTTTCCCATCAAATCCCATGCTATGCCCTTGTTTACAGGCATAAGAAAAACTCTCTAAATCATTCAATTCTAAAAATACACCATCAATAATATCTAAATTATTCATACGTGCAGCCATCACACAATGTGTTAAGGGAGCTAGAAAGCCCACTCTATCTAACGTATGTTTAACCCGCATTTCTTTAGCTAAATCAGAAGTCCCCATTACAATAGCTGCCACACGCTTATGTGCTGCGGCAATATCATTAATATTCTGAATACCCTGAATAGTCTCTGCCATAATCCAAATAGGTAAAGTTGCCAATTTATCATGATGATCAAGTAAATCAATAACAGTTAACACATCACTGGCAGAATTCACTTTTGGAATTAAAATACCATCAATGGCAAGGCTTGCCATGGCTTTTAGATCATCGTGCCCCCACGGCGTATCTAAACTATTGATCCGTACAATCACTTCACATTTATTATAATACTGCTGCTCAATGGCTTCGGTGATTTGTTGTCGCGCCACTGCCTTGGCACTGGGAGCAACGGCATCTTCTAAATCCAAAATCAGGCAATCTGCGGGTAAAATACGGGCTTTTTCCAAAGCCCGTTGATTACTTGCAGGCAGATATAATACCGAACGGCGTGGACGTAGTTCTAATAACACAGTAAACTCCTTTATTCATCCAGCAAAAATTAGGCATTTCTATTTTTAGTCATACACTGTTTCTTAATACAGTACCGCATTATCATCGCTTGATAGATTCCTCTTAATATCACTTTTATTAAAATGGCTATTCAATCAAAAAATAATAGTGACTGTATTGTACACAGGTTTTTATAATGAATGATGATACGATAAGGCTAAAAAATAGCCGATATCTCACACTTTTCTCAGTAAAACAATGATCTCTTTATACTTCTTTTACTAAGCAATACTGATATAAACCTATAGCAGATACAGTGCCAAAGATGGCTAAAACAAAAGGGATGTATTTTAACTTATCCCCATTTTCAGGGTATAATGAAGAATAGATAATATTTTTTCATTATTCTTATAATTTTACTGGCACTGCAGACAACGATATAAAAATGATAGATATGAAGACATGAGTGAGGAAATTTTAATCAACGTTACCCCTCGTGAAACGCGCGTTGCCATGGTAGAAAACGGTGTTTTACAGGAAGTAATGATAGAACGAGCCAGTAAACGAGGCTTAGTAAGTAATATTTATCGAGGTAAAGTTTGTCGTGTCCTCCCAGGGATGCAGGCCGCCTTTGTGGATATCGGTTTAGATCGTGCCGCATTTTTACATGCATCAGACATTGTCACCCCCGCACTTATCCGCGTCAAAGAAGAAACCACTGCACGCAAAGATTTATCGATTAATGACTTAGTTTATGAAGGGCAAACCTTAATTGTTCAAGTGATTAAAGATCCATTAGGGACAAAAGGGGCACGCCTAACCACACAAGTCTCCCTCCCCTCCCGTTATGCCGTGTTATTGCCACGTTCAGCCAATACAATAGGGATTTCTACACGTATTGAAAATGAAACCGAGCGCAACCGTTTAAAAAACATTGCTTTGACTTATACAGGCTCTGATCCCAGTGCTGATTTTGAAGAAAAAGAAGCCGAGGGGGGAACGGTTGTCATTAAAACCACCTCTGATCAAAATACTAGCCAATACGGTTTTATTGTACGTACCGCAGCAGAAGGAGCCAGCGAGGATCTGCTAACGGCTGATATGACTTTTTTATCTCAATTGTGGGAAGATATTGAGGAAAAAGCCAAAATTGCCAAAGCAGGGGAATTAATTTATCGTGATTTCTCCTTAGTCATTCGTACCATTCGTGACTTAATGGGATCAAATGTAGAAAAAGTCCTGATTGATTCACGTGAAACTTATCAAGAAGTGATTGATTTTGCAAATAAATTTGTGGCTGAATACTCCCCATCAATAAAACATTATCCGGGAGAGCGTCCCATTTTTGATTTATACAATATCGAAGATGAGATTAACCGTGCTCTTGAGCGTAAAGTTTTATTGAAATCAGGTGGTTATCTAGTTGTTGATCAAACAGAAGCCATGACCACTATTGATGTCAATACAGGTGGTTTTGTTGGATCACGTAATTTAGAAGAAACTATTTTTAAAACAAATTTAGAAGCTACCCAAGCCATTGCGCGTCAACTGCGTTTACGTAACTTGGGTGGAATTATTATTCTAGATTTTATTGACATGATTGATGCGGAGCATAAGCGTCAAATATTGCGTACTTTAGAAAAATGCTTAGAGCGTGATCATACTAAAAGCCATATTAGTGAAGTTTCTTCGCTAGGTTTAGTACAGATGACACGTAAACGTACACGTGAGAGTTTAGAACATATTTTATGTGAATCCTGTCCTACTTGTGGTGGGCGTGGCAGTATTAAAACCACAGAAAGTGTTTGTTATGAAATTTTACGTGAAATCTTACGTGAAGCACGCCAATACGAAGCGTCTGGTTTTGAAGGTTTCTTAGTGTTAGCGGCACAAGATGTGGTCGATATGTTTATTGATGAAGAGTCAAATAGCGTAGCAGAGCTGGAAACATTTATTAATTGTTCTATTCGTTTTCAAGTGGAAACCTCTTACACCCAAGAGCAATATGATATCGTGTTAACCTAGTGATGCTTGATAAAAGTGATTAAGTTAGGTCAATACAGCGGTCACTTATTTTTATTCACTAGCCTCATGTGTGTTGATTTTGCTTCATCTTTTTAGGTTTAATTTTAAAACAATACGACGTATTCTCCTTACTTTAAGTGTATTTTTTACGCTTTTATTAGTAGGGAGTTGCTGGTATTTTCCACATTTACCACAACATCAGCAACACATTGTTAAATGGATCAATACGTATAGTTCTTATACATTAACTCTTGGGAAGCTGAACACAGCATGGTTACACAGCGCACCACGGCTGATTTTAAATCATGTGAGCGTGTATGAAAAAAATACGCAGACAGCATTGATAACGTTAGAAAAAGCAGATATTTACATTGATTTATGGTCATCACTACGAGACAGGCAATGGCGATTTTTCCATGCCAAACTTGCCATTGATCACCTTGATAGCACTCACCTTCCCACTCCTCCACATTCCTCTTCTTCTGTTCCCTCTAGTACATCCAGCTCTTCGCCCCTGATTGCTTTATTAAAGCAGCCTTATTTATCGCTCACCATCAATAGTTTACAACTTCCCCAACAGCATTTAACAGGGGTGTCTCTACAGGTGATGGGAACAAAAGCAAGCAGTTATGCCACATTTAATGCTGATCTCATTGCTAAGCAAGATAAGCAGTATAGAGGTGCATTGCATGTAAACAGCTCTGTCACATGGGGAGATGAACCACAATTAACAGGTGCTCTCTCTTTAACAAAAGGGCAGCTTCTTGATTCATCTGGGCGACTGGTAGCAGTTAATTTTGCCAGTGATTGGGGAATAAAAGCGACTAATGAGAATGAATGGCAAATTGATTGTACAGCAATGCAATTACACATTAATGATAAGCCGCAAGAAATAACGAATCTCACCCTTTACAGTACTTTAGATCCTAAAAATTTACACCTAAGGGGCAGTATTGATACCTTACCGATTAATGCTAAATTATTAGCATGGGTAGTGCGTTCTTTTTTACCCCAATCTGTAGCACGCACCACCTTGTTAAAAGCACAGTTACAAGGGCAATTAGCAGAAATTAAGTGGCAGCTTTCTCCTAAGACATGGCATGTTTCTGCACAGTTCTCAGCGATTAAAAATTATTTAGTAGACTGGCTACCTGCCACCCGTGATGTCACAGGAACCATTACTTTACGCCCTGATGGGGGAGAAATACGTCTCAATGGTGGAAAGTTTAGTTTACATCCTGAAACTGCTTACAGTAAACCAATTCATGTGGAGGCAAAAGGTTTATTTTACTGGCAACACACACCAACACAAACCCATATCTATACCCAAAATTTTCAGCTTTTTGAGGGGCGGACACAGGTCAGTATTTCAGGTGGGGTCGATATTCCCCATGATACACAGCACGCGCCTTATATTAATTTATATATTGCTTTAAAAAATGGGCAGATTGCGAGAACACACCGTTATTTACCTGATCGAAAACTACCTAAAACGGTGGCATGGCTTAAACAGGGTTTATTAGGTGGCAGTGTGCCACAAGGCTATGCGGTGTTACATGGACGCGCCAACCAACTTTTTACCCAACCTGATGGGTTTATTTTTCATGCTGATATTAAAAAGGGACGTTTACATTATCAAAATAAATGGGCTGAGATCACAGGCATTGAGGGAGAAATCAGTATAAAAGGGCGAGAGCTTACTGTAGAGGCACATGCAGGTGTGATTGCAAAAAACAAAATTAAAAAAGCCCATATCAGTATTCCTAACCTTGCCGCCCCTGTCCCTATGTTACATGTTATTGGGGAAGTGAAAGGCAAAGCACAACACGGTATTGCATTTGTAAAAAATAGCCCTTTAAATGAAACTGTAGAGTTAAATAATTTAGATCTCAATGGTGCAATGACGTTACAGCTAAAATTAGATATTCCACTAATTGAAGGGCATAAGCAACATGCAGAAGGGCGATTATATTTTACAAAAACTAAATTAGATGACAAAGTCCTAGGGGTCAGTTTAACTGATTTAAAAGGGCAAGTTTCTTTTACTCCTAAAGAAGTGGCAAGCCAAATTTTGCATGCAAAGTTATTTGATTATCCAGTGACTTTGAAATTAAGGAATACACAAACAAAACAAGTTGAAAAAATTGAGGCAACACTTCAAGGTGAAGCAGATAAGTATTTTATTTACCAACAACTTAAGCAAATATTCCCCACATTGCCAACACTGTCATTATTAGAAAAAATATCAGGAAAAACCAAATGGACGGCAGAGATTATTTTATTAAAAGCATTATCAACAGCGACTACGCCTGCTTGTGATGCACAAATTAAAGTAAAAACAGATTTAACAGGGATTGCATTACAATTACCTGCTCCTTTAGGGAAAGAAAAACAGGCAGTACGCCCTTTGCTTATTACGACTTGTTTATCTAAAAAAAATGGCAATCATGTCACGATTAATTATGCTGATAGGTTAAAAACACGGATTGCAGCCCATAAAATAAAACCCAGTGAATTCGTTGTTGCGCTAGGTAAAGGTATCGCATTACCTAAAAATCCCCCTGCAAAGCGTTATGTGATCACGCACTTACCTCAATTACTAGTATCAGAATGGTTATCTTTATTAGCTATAGAAAATCTCCCACATAAGCAAGCTATGTCACCTCGTACTACTCAAAAAATCCCCCCCACAATCATTGATGCCACATTTGATACTGTGATCACGCCTGCTATGAATTTGCATAAGTTGGAGATACAGCTCATTAAGCAAAAAAATTGGCATCTTACATTTAAAGCAAAAGAAGCCCAAGGGCATATTGCAGTTGATACAAACCAGCAGCCTATTACAATCAATGCAACACTGAATACACTATATTTACCAAGTAGTAGCTTACAAGGTTTAGATATTCATCGTCCCCATGAAAAAATAAAAACAAGCCTTATCCCACAACAATTACCCAGTATAAAGCTCACCAGCAAAAGTGTGTATTTAGGTAAAAAATTAATTGGAGATTTGGCAGTGCTTGCTGTACCGAATCATGATGGCTTTGATGTCAAAAAATTAGCCTTAACTACCCCCGCGTTAAAACTTGAGATAAAAGGCTTATGGGAATATCAGCAGAAAAAAAAGCAACATAAAACACAACTATATATTAATGCGGAAAGTCATAATGTAGAGAAAAGCTTTTTACAATTTATGCCTAAAGGCTCACCTATGTTAGGCGGAAAAGGTAAAGCACTACTTGCCTTAACATGGCAGGATAGCCCATTTAATTTGCAAGTGAAGCAAATGATAGGAGAGGTTCATGTCCTATTTGAAAAAGGGCAATTAAGTGAGGTTGATCCCAGTACCTTAGGGCGTTTATTAGGCTTATTAGATATACAACATTTACCAAAACGTCTAAACTTAGACTTCGCTGATGTGTTTGATAAAGGATTAGGCTTTGATATTATTAAAGGTGATTTTATTTTAAAAGATGCTCAAGCCATCACGGATAACCTTATAATAAAAAGTCCAGCTGCCCATATTTTAATGCAGGGGCGTACAGGTTTGCTTACAAAGGATTATGATCATACCTTAACCGTTGTCCCGCATGTGTCAAACACCTTGCCTATTGCTGGTGCATTAGCAGGTGGATTAGGCATTGGGGTGGCAACATTAGCGATTCAAAAATTGCTTGCATCAGGGCTAGAACAGTTAATTAACTACCAATACCGTATTACAGGAAAATGGGCAGATCCCACTATTGTCCCTCTAAAGGATAGTCAAAAAAATCCATCTCCTTAATATGGTTACGTAATACAAGGAGCAGTAACTAGGATGAGTGTTGCATACATCTATCACCCAGAATGTGTCACCCATGAAATGGGAGATGAACACCCAGAGCACCCTGCACGGATTGGTGCGATTGAAAACCAGTTAATGTCTTCACAATTATTTGATTTTGTAAGACATTATGAATCACCTACCGCCACCCGTAGACAGCTTTCTCGTGCACATGATTTAAAATATATTGATAAAATTTTAAATTTCAGTAAACGCCCAGCAGGGGATCATGAGAGTTTAGATCCTGATACGATTTTGACCCCCAAAACCCCTCAAGCTGCATTACGTTCCGCAGGGGCTGCTATTCTTGCCACTGATTTAGTGATGACTAAAAAACACCGTGAAGCGTTTTGTAATGTACGTCCCCCAGGACACCATGCTTTACGTTCTCAAGCAATGGGATTTTGTTTTTTTAATAATGTAGCGGTTGGCGCGATGCACGCTATTCAAGAATACGGTTTACGCCGTGTTGCCATCATTGATTTTGATGTGCATCACGGGAATGGCACAGAGGATATTGTGAAAGATGATCCGCGTATCATGCTCTGTTCTAGTTTTGAGCATCCCTTTTATCCTTTCTCAGGAACAGAAGAAACAGGACGAAATGTATTAAATACCCCCATGCCAGCAGGTACCAATGGGGATAAATATAAAGAGATGATGCAAGAAAAATGGCTTCCTGCTTTGCATCGTTTTAAACCTGAGTTAATCTTTATTTCAGCAGGATTTGATGCACACCGTGATGATGACATGGGGCATTTTTTACTCAATGTGAATGATTATGCATGGATTACAAAAGAGATTTTAGCCATTGCTGATAAATATGCAGAAGGGCGTGTGGTATCTATGTTAGAAGGCGGCTATGAATTAAGTTCATTAGCCCGTAGTGTAGCGTCACATTTACGCGTATTAATGCGTTTAAGTTAGTTTACTATATCAATCATAATTTGTAGAGAAGGAATAAAAAAACCTGCTGTATCAAACTAATAACAGCAGGTTTTAATTTAAATATACTTAAATTAGAAGTTTAAATTTAGAATCTAAAGCGAATACCCACCCATGCTGCACGTCCTGCTGCAGGAGCTAAGAATACTTCAGGTGTCCCAACTTCTTCAGAAAATGCGCTACGGTTATACACCCCAGCAGTGTTATAGGTTTTATCTAACACGTTTTTCACATTTAAGAACACTTCACCATTTTTAGTAAACTTATAACGTGCATTTAAATCAAATACACTAAAGCCTGCTAATTTTGCTAAGTTATTGGCTTCATCTCCACGTAAAAACTGCCCTGATTGACTATGTCCTGTAAAGCCAACGCGCCATTGTGCATTGATATCATGGGTTAAACCAAACTTAAATTGATGCGCAGGAATACTGGGTAATTTATCGCCTTTTTCTACTTGATTACCTGCTGCTAATACCGTACTGGCTAAAGTCGTATCGGTTTCAAAAGTGGCATCTGTATAGCTGTAATGCGTAAACCAATGCCATGTTTTATTCACTTGTCCACTTAAGCTGAGTTCAACCCCTTGACGACGTGTATCTCCTACATTTTGGAAGAAACCACGTGATCCACTGCGGGACTGGATAAATAAAATATCATCTTTTAAATCAGTGCGGAATAACGCAGTGCGCCAGTTTAGGTTTTTAGCAATCGTACCACGTCCACCTATTTCATAGGTTTTTGCACGTACAGGATCAAGCGGTGGATCAGCAACGAATGCATTCGGTAAAGTACATGGATCGTCAGGATCAGCACATGTTAACTCTGCCGCAGTTGGGGTACGGAAGCCTTGGCTGTAGTTTACAAACCATGTTGCATTTTTAGTTGGGTGATAAGTCAGCCCTAAAGAAGGTGTGAAACGGCTAAAGCGATGTGTCCCATTTAATTTAGGTTGTTCCCCAGAGCGATCAGCAATCTCAATTTCAGTAGAATGATAACGCCCTGCGGTAATTACATCCCAGTGCTCATTTAAGCTTAAAGTATTACTTAAGTAGATACTGGCATATTTTTGTTGGGTTTCTACTTGGGTATCAGATTCAAATAATTCACCCTCTTCCCCAATAATATGATGGGCTAAACCACGGGCAATAATTTCGCCGTCACGCTCTTCAGCACTGTAATCACTTTTACCTTTCCCTGCACTCATTCCAACAGTGAAATGGGTGGTGTAATCAGCTACTTTACCTTGATAGCTTAACTCTGCATTCACACCATAACTACGGCTTTTGGTAAAGGTACGACGTTCTTCACCTTCTGCTTCAAGTTCCACTTCATCAACAGGTAATAAATTGGTATCTTCTTGGCGTAATTGGGTGATGAAATTATCATTACAATAAGCAGGATGTGGGCTTTCACCATCTACAAATGTTAATGCATTATCATCATCATCGACACATTCTAACTCTGCATCACCATTTAAAGTTTGGCGTTCATAGTGACGATAGTACACATTACCACTCACACTCCATGCATCATTGATAAAGTGATTTAATTGTAAAGATAAAGCATTAACTGTATTCAGCGTATTATCAGGGTAGGTATATACAGCGGTTCTATCTTTGGCTAATAAACTTTCAGGGGAAGCACCGTTTCCAGTGAAATCATTATCAGCATAATTATAAGAAAGAGCTAAACGAGTAGTGTCATTTTCCCAGCCTAATTTACCCAATAACTGGCGTGTTTCACTAGGAGAATATTGTCGCCAGCCATCTTCTTTTGAAAAATCAGTGGCAATATACCAATCAAACGCGCCTTTATTCCCACCATGTTGTAAGGCAAGGTTACGGCGTGAAAATGAACCCGTAGACGCTTCTATTTCAGTACCTTGAAACATCACCCCATCTTTTGTTTTTAAACTGAGTGCCCCCCCTAAAGTATTCCGCCCAAATACCGCGTTAGAGCCTGCAAGTAAGCCGATATGACTGATGGCATTTTTTGGTAAACTGTCCCAATTAACAGTTTCCCCAAAGCTTTCATTATTACGCACCCCATCCACATACATGGATAAACCAATTTGGCTACCTAATAGAGGGGAGGCAAGAAAACCACGATAAAAAACATCATTTTGGTATGGATTACCTTGTAAACTGGTAATATTCACACTGGGTAGATGTTTTTGTAAGGTATCTGTTAAAGGGGTTAGTGATTCATCAGCCAGTGTTTCAGTACTGATTTCATAACTGTTAGAGGGGATATGCTGTGAGCTAACACCTAGTGATTGCAAAGGTGTCACCCCAATAATTTCAACATCCTCTAACACAGTTGTATTAGCTGATACTTGAGAGATGCAGCAGGATAAACCAATATATAATCCTATTTTTCGCATTACTTACTTTCTGTCCTATTTAATAACGTTTTTACATTACATAGCAATTCATGGATTATTTATTGTATTATTGAATTTAAACTATGACATAAATTAATATTTATGATGAGTAAAGGCGCATAGATAGTATATAGGCTATTAAGATAAATAAAAGAGGGAAATCTAAATTAAGCTTAAATATCAATTTATTGAATTTTACTCTTGTTTTTTAATATTGTTTATTAGAAAAAAATAAAAATATGGGGATATTTTAAGATAGAGAGGGTAATTTTTTTACATCACACACTAAAGTTAGATTCCCTATCCAAAAAATTATCCTTTTTATCTCTACAGACCCTAATGCTCCTACCATGTAAATTAAAGATTGAAAGCAATACTTTTAACTTAGGGGTAACTTAAAAAAGAGAGCATAATGCATTAAAGAAAGTATTCTCATACAGATGTACAAGGCATGAAGGGGGAGGGTTAATTATGATGATTGATAGAAAGAGTAACTTAGGTGGGGAAGTTGTTTCTATTAAACTAACTATTGCCCAAAACCCACCTAAATCGACATAGTGAGAAAATGTATTAAAAATACTCTTTTAATACATTACCTTTATAAGCTTAATTATAATTATAGGGCAACAGTTTCTTGATAAGGCACTTTTTGCTCTACTAATTCCCGTGCAGCGGCTAATAAGGCTAAACGTGCAATCACACCATAAGCATAAAAACGATTAGGACACGCATCAGGTGCTTTATCACGATCAGGGTTAATACATGAGTCAACAAAAGCTAAAGGCTCAAAATGCATCCCCGGCGCATTTAGATTCTCATTGATACCACGTCCTTTATGCACACGGTAAAAGCCGCCGACGACAAAATGATCAATCATATACACAACAGGTTCAGCAACCGCTTCATCTTCTCCCCATGTTTCAAAAGTATACACGCCCTCTTGCATGATAACTTTATTGATCTGTTGCCCTTCTTTTGTGGTCGCCATACGGCTACGTTGCTTACGATTGAGTTGATAAAACTCTTCCGCATCATGTACCGTCATCACCCCCATTCCATAACTGCCTGCATCGGCTTTCACAACCACAAAAGGTTTATGGGGTACATTGTACTGATCATACTTTTTCTGAATATTGGCTAATAATGCAGAAACATTCTCAGCCATGGTATCCACCCCTTCTTTTTTCATAAAATCCACTTCACCGCAGTTTTTAAATAAAGGATCAATTAACCACGGATCAATATCAATTTGTTTTGCAAATTCCTCTGCAATGGCGCGGTAATAGGTAAAATGCTCTGATTTTAAACGGCTATACCAGCCCAATTTTAAAGGGGGGATAATATGCTGATCTAAACCATCTAATAAAGGAGGGTAACCTGATGATAAATCATTATTTAATACAACTAAACAAGGTGTAAAACCTTCAACTTTAATGGTGTTATCTTCACGAATAAGGGGTTCTAGTACAATTTGTTGCCCTGAAGGTAAATCAAAAGCTTGCTTTTCTTTTAATTCCTCCAGCATAGAGCCAATACGCACTTCATACCCTGCTTTTTGTAAAATATCACGAAGTGTTGCAACACTTTCTAAATAAAACAAATTACGCGTATGATTCTCTGGAATCAGTAAAATATGCTGTGCTTCACAATCAATGCGCTCCATTGCTGACTGTACAGCTTGTACACACAATGGTATAAATGCATCATTTAAATTATTAAAACCTGCTGGAAATAGATTCGTATCAACAGGTGCAAGCTTAAATCCTGCGTTACGCAAATCAACAGATGCGTAAAAAGGAGCAGGATTTTTTAACCACTGTTGCCGAAACCATGCTTCAATCTCTGTTTGGTGAGAGAGTAAGTGGGCTTCTAAATGCTCTAGTGGACCATTTAAAGCCGTGGTTAAATGTGGAACAGCCAGTTGTGTTGGGTTCATGATAAGCCTTTATACTTCAATTCTAAAATGGAGTGTAACAAAACTATATAAGCAGGTCGTTGAGTAAAATCAATACAAATAAATACAATACACTGATTGAATTCGGCATTAAATCGCGTATTATGTAGAATTATTTGATACAATGCTGCATTAAAACGCAAGCTTGGATTAAGCACATAGCGTGATAAAAAAATAAAAATCAAGGCAACACACTCTTGAACCTATCTAATGACAGTGTATAGTGTTAATGGAAGAGTTAATAAATATTAACTCTAGTGGCGAGTGTGGAACAATATTTTTGTATGTCTGAGAGTAAGCAAGATTGTGACTAATGAAACCAGTTTTGAAGGTATAAAAGTTGTCGTTATTGATGACAGTAAAACCATTCGGCGTACTGCAGAAACTTTGCTGAAGAAAGCAGGGTGTGAAGTATTAAGTGCTACTGATGGCTTTGAATCACTATCAAAAGTCATGGAGTACCAGCCCAATATTATCTTTGTTGATATTATGATGCCCCGTTTGGATGGTTACCAAACCTGTGCATTAATAAAAAATAATCAGGCATTCAAAAAAATCCCGATTGTCATGTTATCAAGTAAAGATGGGTTGTTTGAACGTGCACGGAGTCGTATTGTTGGGGCTGAACATTACATGACAAAACCTTTTACACGTGAAGAGCTCCTCAGTACAATTAAAACTTATGTTGTCGATGTACGTAGCTAAGAAACCATTCATAGTGAACATTAATAGATATTATTTGGTTATGACAGGAAAGAGATAAGATATGGCTCATATACTCATCGTAGATGACTCACCAACAGATGCTTATCTTGTCAAGAATATACTCGAAGGTGCCGGTCATCAAACCAGTGAAGCTTCCAATGGTGAGGAAGGGATTGAAAAAGCGAAAGAAGTTAAACCCAATCTAATTATCATGGATGTGGTGATGCCAGGGCTTAACGGCTTTAAAGCGACAAGAATTTTAACAAAAGGGGCTGACACGAGTCATATCCCTGTTGTAATTCTTTCCTCCAAAGGGATGGAAAGTGATAGAAAATGGGCAGAAATTCAAGGAGCGAAAGGCTTTCTTGTTAAACCTGTCAATGAAGATGAACTATTAGCCAGTATTAATAGTTTACTTTAGAAGAATAAAAAACCGTATTATTTAAAATATCAATAAGAGTTGTATCACAAGTCAGCACATGATAATTTTTATATCACTCAGTAGATATTATTAAGGTTTAGGTATGGGTAGCTTATCAACACATACACCTTTCCAATGGCTAAGAGACCTTGAGCGACGTGCTAAGCAACGTGCTAAAGGACTTCCGCGTCAAGAAAAAATACAACAGTATTGGCGAGGTATTGCTTTTCGTATCGCAGATGTCAGCCTTGTGTCATCATTGGTTGATATTCGTGAGATCCTGCCTTGTCCTACACATTTAGCACGTGTTCCGGGAGCAAAGCCTTGGATAAAAGGGATTGCAAATATTCGTGGACAGCTATTACCTGTTATTGATTTACAAGGCTGTCTTGTTGCCAGCATGATTGCAACAGATAGTAAAAAACGCTTACTTATTATAAACCAAGCGGGTATTAGCGCAGGTTTATTAGTTGATGAAGTATTAGGGATTAAACATTTTCCTGAACACTTACATGAACACAATTCACCCTGTAAAGAAGCATGGATGACACCTTTTGCAAAAGGATTGTTTGCCCACGAAGGACAAACATGGACGGTGTTTGACATGCATACACTGGCAGAAAGTGATACATTTTTGAAAGCTGCATTATAAAATTTTATGGAAAATAGATGTTTATGATGTACCCTCAAAAAAATAAGATGATTTATGCATAAAACACTAGTGTGTATAGCTCATTTTCCCTGTAGTATAGGGAAAAAAGAAAAACAAAAGTATACAAGTACGACAACATCGCATTCATGTACGTTTATTCCTGCAGGCCTGTTTGAGGAGGGTAGATCTTAGCCATGAAGTTTTCATTTAAGGCACTGGCAACTACAAATACGTGGCTATTTGCTTTTATTACATTTCTGGTCATTTCATTTTTAGCACTGATTTATGTTTTTAATCGTGTTGAACAAGATGGTAAAAGTGATGAGGAATATTTAGGGCATGTCACCCAATTACGTTTGTTATCACAACAAATTACACAACACGCCTCTGCCGCTGCACGAGGAAGTGAAGACGGTTTTAATAATTTATTAAAATCCCGTTCAGAATACCGTAGAACATTAAAAGTGATTACGGAAGGGAATGAAGATATTCCTGCCACCCCTGATGAGATTATTCCTAATTTAACGGCATTAACTGCACTGTGGAACAGTACAGATAATAGTATTGCGCAATTATTAAATACGCGTGATGCGGTGATTCGTTTATATGGGGAATTTAATCAGCTTAACCAAATTACAACGGATATTGTGACTGAAACAGATGAAGTGATTAAATCATTAATTTCAGCTAATGCGACCCCCGTACAAATGAATACCATCAGTAGGCAATTGATGCTGTTAGAGCGTATTTCTAATAGTATTCGTTTATCTTTCCGAGGTGATTCTGATGCGATTAATGCTGAGTTACAATTAGGGGATGATATTAGTGCATTCAGTGATGCTTTAGCTGCCTTACTTGATGGCAGTGAAACTATCACGGCAGTAAACAATCCACTTGCACAACAAAAAATTGAACAACTGAGTACCTTATTTGAAGAAAAAATTGAGCAGATTGATTATTTCTTAGATAAATCAGAACAACTTTTCCAAGCGAAAGATTCCTTACAAGCTATTTTAGAAGTTAACCCTAAATTACTAGACAGTATTGAAGATTTTTCAAGTGCTTTCGCACAAGTACAAGAAAATCGTTTTATCTCCTCTACATTAGGAACGATTTTAACTATCATCGTTGTGATCACGATGATTGTACTGATCATGTTTATTGTTAATGTTAACCGTGAACGTGCGGCAGCCACTAAGAAAAGCTTGGAAGAAAGTCAATTTACTAACCAACGTAACCAAGAAGCTATTTTACGTTTATTAAGTGAAATTGCTGACTTAGCAGATGGTGATTTGACTGTAAATGCGACAGTGACAGAAGATTTCACGGGTGCCATTGCTGATGCAATTAACTTCTCTATTGAATCATTACGTGATTTGGTTGTGAATATTAATAAAACAGCGATTCAAGTTAACTCTGCTGCACAAAGTACACGTAATACCGCAGGGCAGTTAACCCACGCAAGTGAACGCCAAGCACAACAAATTGCAAAAGCAGGGCAAGCCATTATTGGTATGGCAAACTCGGTGAAAAAAGTATCTGCTAACGCGATTGAATCCGCAGAAGTTGCGAAGAAATCAGTGGAAATTGCCAGTAAAGGGGCAAAAGCAGTACAAGATACGATTACAGGAATGGACAGTATTCGTGAGCAAATTCAAGAGACTTCTAAACGTATTAAACGTTTAGGTGAAAGTTCCCAAGAAATTGGTGAAATTGTTGGCTTGATTGACGATATTGCTGACCAAACGAATATTCTTGCTTTAAACGCAGCAATTCAAGCAGCGATGGCTGGGGAATCAGGACGTGGTTTCGCGGTAGTTGCTGATGAAGTACAACGCTTAGCAGAACGTTCAGGTAATGCGACTAAACAAATTGATGCCTTGGTAAAAACGATTCAAAGTGATACCAATGAGGCGGTCAGTTCAATGGAGCAAAGTACTGCAGGGGTTGTTTCTGGAGCGAAAATTGCAGAACGTGCAGGGGAGTCATTGACAGAGATTGAAAAAGTATCTGTTCAATTGGCAGGGCAAATTGAAAATATTGCACAAACTTCACGTACTCAAGCTGCGGTTGCATCGAATATCTCAGGTACAATGAGTATTATTCAAGAGATTACAACGCAAACCTCTAATGGTACAAATGAAACAGCGGCCTCTATTGAGCGTTTAGCTCACTTAGCAAATGACTTACGTACATCTGTATCAGGCTTTACATTACCTGAAGATGCTGTACAAGCTATTTCTGAGTTAGACAGTTCATTAGATAAATAGGCAAAAAATAGTATCAGCTGTTTGTGTGATTTAAGTCATTGGTAACTAAAACATGAAGCACTCTGCCCTTACTTGGGTAAAATCAACAATTGATGATAGCTTAAAGCAAACACGGCAAGCCTTGGAGCAGTACGTTGAGAATCCTAGCGATACAGCTCCATTGCAACAATGTGTGGTGTGGTTACATGAGATCCGTGGTGTATTAAGCATGTTAGAGCTGCAAACAGCAGCTATGCTTGTCCACAATCTTGAGTTAACGATTAAAACACTGCTTGCAGGTAAGATCACAAGTAATGAAAAAACCTATGACGTATTGATGCGGACATTGGTACAGTTACCTAATTACTTGGATCATCTTGTCATTGTTCAACATGATATGCCTGTTGCATTATTACCTTTGTTGAATAACTTACGTGCATTACGCAAACAGCCGCCTTTAGCGGCTAATAGCTTATTCTTGCCTGATTTAACCGCTACAATTCCACATCATAAAGCGGCAAAATTACCTGATGCCAAGCTTAAAGATTATGTACATAAGCTACGCGCAGCCTATCAAAAAGGCTTATTATTTTTAATTAAAAAACCGAATAGTCCAGAAGGTATCAAGTTTCTGTTCACTGTAATGCAACGTATGCAACAAGTGACAGGTGCTGCCCCCATAACCCGTGTTTGGTGGGTGGCTGAAGGTTTATTAGAAGCCTTAAATAACAAAGGTTTAGCATTAAATAATGCTGTGGTGAATTTATTTAAGCAAATTGATGCCTTATTAAATCAAATTGTCCAGCATGGTAATGCTGCCTTACATATTTCACCCCCTAAAGCCTTATTAACCAATTTGCTTTATTTTGCTGCCCATGCAAAACCGAAAGGTAATCATATTATTGCAGTCAAAAGGGCATTTAAACTACAAGATTATTTTCCTTCCGAACAACGTTTACAAGTTGCACGCTTAATTTTTTCTGGCCCTGATATCGAGCTGATTAAAATAGTTGTCACTTTATTAAAAGATGATTTTGCACGGGTTGAAGAAACTTTAGATATTTTTAACCGTGCTGATAACCCCGCTGTCAGTGAACTTGCATCATTAGTTGTATTACTAAAAGATATGGCAAATACTTTGGGCTTATTAGGCTTAAATATTCAGCGACAATCTATGCTTGTTCAAGCAAAAAATATTCATGATATTACTGAAGGGAATAGTGGTTCAGATTTAGAAACATTGCTTGATATTGCTAATGCATTATTAAAAATAGATTCTGCTTTAGATATTTTAGCGGTACAAGGTGTTCATGCACGCCAGCGTTTACAACAAAGCCCTGATACAGAATTTTCTGAAACCCCGCAATTTGGTATTATTTTAGAGGTGGCAGTTTCTGAAGCTAAAAATGAATTATCTCAAGTTATACAACCTTTAGTCACATTTATAGATAAAAATACCCAAGATGATGACTTTTTACAAGTGCCTCATCGATTAAGAGAAGTACAAGGTTTCCTTTCTATTGTTTCCCATCAACGTGCTGCAAAATTACTTTCATTATGTACACGTTATATTGAGAAAGTATTTATTCATCAGAATACGGTACCCCCAGAAAAACAACAAAAAGCATTAGCAGATACCTTAATTAGTATCGAACTCTATTTAGATACATTGGCAGGTAATCCAATGGATGCTAATGAAATATTAAATATCACAGAACAACGTTTGAGTATCTTACTACACTAACTTACACATATCCCTATAGTCAGGTAGACCACTTTATACTATAGGTTTTTAAAGTAACAAATCACTAATGCTGTGTTCTAAATCCACACGTTAACGTTTCCGAGACTGATTACGATGAAATTGCTTGAAATTCCAGAGCAAACACCCGCTGAAGATGTCGATGAAGAGATTCTTGAAATCTTCATAGAGGAGGTTGAAGAAGTCTTAGAAGAAATCATCAGCAGTTTTGATGCATGGAAAAATAATCCAGCAGATTCCGAGGCTTTACAAACTTTACGACGCAATTTCCACACCTTAAAAGGGAGTGGACGGTTGGTTGGTGCAACGGTGATTGGTGAGTTAGGTTGGCGTTATGAAAATATGCTCAACCGTGTCATAGATGGTGGAATGTCACAAAATGAACATATTATTTACTTAATTTCTCAAGTTAAAGGTGTATTACCTGAGCTGATAGAGCAATTTAAAACTAATGAATCTTGTTCACAGCCTGTTGCCTTATTAATTTCTCAAGCTCATCATGTAACAGAAACCAAAGGTGCTGCAGGTTTAGGTGATTTTGACCTGTCTGACTCTGGTGAAACACTCTCTGCAGCAGAAAAAGAATCTCCCTCTGATACAGAAGTTGTTTCCGCCCCTGCCAGTAACCCTGTCTCTGTTGAGATTGATGACAGCTTTTTAACTGATTTAGAAACAGAAGAAGAGGAAGAAAATAGTTTATTAGATCCTGCTTTTGATGATGCTGATTTAAACTTTGATAGTGAACTAGAAGAACTTAATGAACTGGGAGATTTACCTGGTGATTTAAGTGACAATAATTTATTAGATGAGGATGTTGATTTACTGTTAGGGGATGAGATATTACCTATCCCTGATGATATGTTGCAAGAAGCGAGTGACACAAGTGAAGGCAGCCCTGATCCTGTTTTACTAGATATTTTTACTAAAGAAGCAGAAACACATTTAGAAAACTTACGTAAAAGTATTCAATATTATAATGAGCATATGAATCTTCCTATTACAGAAGATTTAGTCCGCATTTTCCATACATTACATGGTAGCTCTCTCAGTGTAGATTTTGCTCATATTCCTGTTTTATCTGCGCCACTTGAACGCTTTGCACGATTTGCTTATGAGCATAAAACTGTACCAACAATTGAAATATTAAGCTTATTTAGTGAAGCCGCAGATTTAATTACCTCTGCACTATACCAACAAAATTTAACCACTGAACAAGAACATACACTGATTGAAAAAGTTGCTTTAGCACAAGAAGCTTTAGAGAAAAATATTAATGCATCAAGTGGTGCAAGTTCAGAAAGTAAAGTAAGTGTACAAGAAGATATTCCAGATGCTACAGATGAGTTTATGGCAATCTTCTTGGAAGAAGCCGAAGAAATTTTAGAAAATACCCAATCTTTATTAGAGCGTTGGCAAACTGCACCTAATAATATGCAATTGATGAAAGAATTGCAGCGTGAATTACACACCTTAAAAGGGGGTGCGCGCATGGTGGGTATTACCGCCATGGGTGATTTGGGTCACAGTTTAGAGTCTGTATTAACTAAAATTGTTGAAGGGAATGCGCAATCAAGCAGCCAACTACAAGATATCGTACAAACCAGTGTTGATGAATTAGGGGCAATGCTAGAATCTGTGCGTAGTGGTGTGGGTATTGCCGAACCTAATCAGCTGCTTGCCCAAATTGAAGCCTATGTAGCTGGGAAAGATATTCCTGCTATTCAAGCAAGCAATGCGCCTGTACAGAAAACAACCCCTAAACAAGCAACACCGGTTCAAAAAGCAGCCTCAAAACCTGCTGTATCTGTAGAAGTTGAGCAAACAGAAAACAAAGATGCCCCAGCAGAAAAAGCGGCGGCTACAACAGATAAAGAGGCTGAATCAGGTGATAATACGGAAGATCGTATCCGTGTTCGTGTTACTTTAATTGATAAACTGACTAATTTAGCTGGTGAGCTGTCTATATTACGTGCTCATATGGAGCAACAGCAAACTGAATTTAAAACCAATTTAGTAGAGATGGATCAAACGGTTATCCGTTTACGTGATCAGCTACGTCGTTTAGAAATTGAAACTGAAGCACAAATCATGTCTCATTTTCGTGATGTGGCAGAAGATGATGAAGAATTTGATCCATTAGAAATGGATCGTTTCTCGGTCATGCAACAGTTATCACGTAGTTTACTAGAAAGTATTAGTGATTTAGGTAGCATTCAAGATTTTCTAAAAACCTTGACTCGCCAAAGTGATGCATTATTATTACAACAATCACGTATTGGTGCAGAATTACAAGATGGTATTATGCGCACACGCATGATTCCATTTTCCCGTATTTCCCCACGTTTACAACGTATTGCACGCTTAACTGCACGGGAACTACGTAAGCAAATTGATTTCACTATTAATGGTGAAGAAATTGAGTTTGAACGTACCGTATTAAATCGCGTTGTTGCACCATTAGAGCATATGCTGAGAAATGCGATTGGGCACGGTATTGAATCTGCTGATATCCGCCAGCAATCAGGTAAAAATAGCACAGCAAATATTACCGTTGATTTGGCAAAAGAAGGGACTGACCTAATCATTAATTTAAGTGATGATGGGGCAGGTTTAGATTTATCAGCAATCCGTAGCAAAGCTGAAGAGCGTAAAATGATTGCAGCGGATACTGTAATCAGTGATCACGAGTTGATGCAATTTATTTTAGAACCTTCTTTTAGTACTGCAAAAGCCATCACCCAAGTCTCTGGACGTGGGGTTGGGATGGATGTTGCCAACAGTGAAATTAAACAACTGGGTGGTAATTTACAGATTCAATCTGAGCGTGGCAAAGGCACAACCTTTGAAATTCGCCTTCCTCTTTCATTAACCATTAACCAAGCCTTAATGGTACATATTAATGAAGAAACTTTGGCTATCCCATTAAATAATGTGGATGCAGTGATGCGGATTCCTCGCCAAGATGTATTGAATCATGAAAACTCAAATGAACCCATTCATTATCAATACATGGATAATGATTATCAAGTTCATTATCTTGGTGAACTATTAGGGTTTAGTAAAAGTTCCTCTATTGAAAAATCGCTTGTCCCCACCTTATTAATTCGCTCAGGGGAGCGGCGTATTGCCCTCTTAGTGGATGCCATTGAAGGGAGCAAAGAGATTGTTGTAAAATCTGTTGGCCCACAAATCAGTACAATTCGCTGGATTGCAGGGGCAACAATTTTAGGGGATGGGCGTGTTGTACTCATTTTAGATATCCCAACCTTAACCCGTATTGATACCAGTGCCAGCCGAGAAATTCTTGAGAAGCAGCATGAAGAAGAGAAAAAAGCAGCTATTACCACTATTATGGTGGTGGATGACTCGATTACGGTACGTAAAGTGACTGCTCGTTTATTAAAACGTCAAGGTATGGAAGTCATCACTGCAAAAGATGGGGTTGATGCAGTCGCTCAATTACAAGAAGTTATTCCTGATCTGATGTTATTAGATGTGGAAATGCCGCGTATGGATGGGTACGAACTTGCTACACAGGTACGTAATACCCCTGCAACAACACATATTCCTATTATTATGATTACATCACGTACAGGTGCTAAACACCGTGATCGTGCAGAGAAAATTGGGATTAACCGCTATTTAGGTAAACCGTTTAATGAGACAGAGTTATTAGAAAATATTAATGCCCTATTAATGGAACAAAAAAGTGAAGTTAATGCATAAATACAGTGGCAAGCTCTGATCTAGTACAAGGTAAAATTATCAATGGCAAACATGCATGCAGTCGTACGTAGTTTATTAATTCCAATTCATGGTGGACAGTTATTACTTCCTAGTGCAGTGGTTGCAGAGGTCACGGCGTATACACCCCCTGATATTATTGCAGATACACAACCTGATTGGTTATTAGGGGTGGTTACATGGCGTAATCAACATGTCCCTCTTTTATCGATTGAACAGGTATTAGGATTACCCGTTGCAAGTGTTACAGAAGATGCACGTATTGTCGTGTTATATGGTTTAGAATCTCCGCAGACAATGCCTTTTTATGCTTTTATTGCTTCTGATATTCCCAGTGCTCTAGTCGTGAATGAGGAAAGCCTCACGGGTACAACAGGGGGAGATAAACAAAAAGGCTTGGTATTTAGTGTGACCACAACAGAGCATAATAATGCTTTTTTACCTGATTTAACCTATTTAGAAAACTTATTACGTAAATCACAAGTTGTTGCCCATCTTTCTTAAATTACTGATATTATGTATTCATCCTGTTATAGCGGTGTTGCTTACAATGCCTTAGCATGGAATTAAATTTTATCATAAAGTATAGACGTGGGGTGGTAGATACCTCGAATCAGTCTGCCCATAGATCACACGTGCTAACATCATTTATTTCATGCCACTAGTCACTTCAATTAAGTAACTGAAGTTACGCACTCATCAGAAAATGATGATATTCAGCAAATCGTAGCGGCATTGCATGCAACACTTTTTACTGAACCCAATTTAGTCATCATTGATGACAGCGAGAGGGTTGAAAAATAAAAGAGTGTTTTATTATGGTAGCGATGAATGAATGGTTGTGGAATGAATGAGATCACAAACGCTCACAGAACTTATTTGGTTTTATTGCGTAACTTCAGTAAGTAAAAATACTTTTTTAAGGCAACTACCCCCTAGTCATTGCCTCTACCCCCTATTAATAATAACTTTCCTGCTAAATTTCTATAGTTGTAAAGCATATTTTTACTCACTATATTTTTTTACTAATTGTCGTGCACGGCTAATTAATGCTTGCCCATCATGCCCTTTTTCATGCATATTTTTAACCCATGTACGAATCACTGTTTGACTCTTATCTTGCCATTTTTGGGTTTCTTGCTTAGATAATATTATGATTTTATTGCCTTTTGCAAGAAGTTTAGCACGTTCGTCCTGTCTCATTGCATCATACATTTTGCCAATTTGTTGTGCTAAGCGAACACCTGAATTTTTATCAATAATAGTGCGTAAATGTATAGGCAAACTCTCATAAAGAGATTGGTTCATGGCAAATAAAAAAATAGAGGTATATAAGCCATACTCTCCCACCAATTCAATATGTGTACGGGTTATATTATCAATATCTAATAAACGTATTCCTTCGTAGGGTAAAGCTACCCCATCTAATTTATTATTTAAAAAAGCAGGAGGGATTTGAGGAATAGACATAAATATCGGATCTGCTCCAAGCGCACTCAATGTTTGAGCTAGAGTATTATTTGGAACCCGAATACGTAAATCTTTTAAATCACTTAGTTGAGTCACCTTTTTATTACGCACATGTAATATACCGGGGCTATGTGCATGGAGTGTTAAAGGATGTACCCCACTCAGCTCTTCTTTTAAATGGTATTGTGAAAATTCATAGGCAGCTTGGCTTGATGCTTCAGCAGACGCGGCAATAAAAGGAAGCTCAAATACACTGGCAATGGGAAAGCGATTTTTAGAATAGCCTAATAGTGTCCAAACAATATCAACTTTTCCTGAATGGACTTGATTATAAAGTGCTGAGGGAGAGCCTCCTAGCTGCATTCCTGGGTAAAACTCTATTTGTAACTGCCCTTCAGATTGATCCGCCAATTTTTCTGCCCATAACTGCAATACATCAGTATGAAAAGAGGAGGAGGCAGGAAGAAAATGATGTAAACGTAACACAAATACCTCTTCTTCATCTGCAAAACTAATCACGGAATAAAAAAGTAGGCAGTAACATAAAAGTATTTTTTTTAACATATATTACACCAACTGTTTTTTTAATTTTATATTAGATATAAATATATAGGTTAGATAAAATTTGGGTATAAACATTTTATATGTTTAATAGACTTTATAATCATAAACTTATCCAAAATATTTTCATCATTATGTTAAGTCTTAATAGGGGGAAGGTACCTATATATTATACACAAATAATATCATATATGAGATATGGAAACTATTTAATAAAATGAATAGTTTTTGATTTTATAGTGTAATATTTACAGATTAAAAAAAATAAAACTTATGTATAAAACAGAAGGGGAAATGAGGATAAAGAATACTGTATTGGTTATTATTAGAGGAAATAAGAGGGGGAGGAAAAATTAAAAAAATATCTGAGTTTGTATACAAGTATGGGGATAAGGGGAGGGTGGAATGTATACTTGTATCAAACTCAGAATACTCTCATACTGCTTGTATGGCACTTTTAATATTGCAATGAAGATGCCAGTTATTAAAATCTATTAAATTCAATAACTTAAATAAAATAAAATTATTTTTCCATTAGGTTATTTATTTTTTTCGGCAAAATGCTTTGCAAAATGCAAAAACTAATAAAATACTTCATATACGCTATTACAAAAACTAACAGGGTTAGCAGAAAATAAGCAAAAATATAGAATATCATTTATTTTCAAAGTATTAATATATAAAATGAATGAATAATTCACTCTATATATTAATATTTATTAACATAAGTTATAGTTTTGCAAAATGCAAAAATAATAACTTACTGTTATAGTCTGCTTTTATTCTACTGCTATATTTAAATTGATGCTTTCTCCCGTGTAACGATAAAAATTACTCCAAGTAGAATAAGCCCCAGTAGTTTTAATATAAGTAAGCTGCTGGGAATAAATAAAATCGCTGCAATAGCCAGCAATATAATACGCCCATGCCACGGTACTTTGCCTTCCAAATAGCCTTCAATTGCCCCAACAAGTGCATAAACAGCAGGTAGTGCAAAAATGAAAATCATAAAACTTTGTTTTATATCCGCTGATAATAATGGTGTATAAGCAAATAATAAAGGTAAAATATATAAGCCTTTTGCTAATTTCCATGCGGTTAAGCCTGTACGCATCGGTGGACTGCCTGCAATTGATGCCGCAGTAAAAGCAGCTAAACATACAGGAGGCGTGACATTACTGTCTTGTGATAACCAGTAGATAATCATATGTGCTGAAAGTAAAGTCGTTGTCATTAACTCAGGAGAAAGCATACTGTCACGCACCACAGTTAGCATTTCCTGGGGTAATTGTGTAAGTAGCGTTTGAGCTTGAGACAAGGTTAAAATTTGTTGTTGAGCCAGTTCAGGGTTAATTAATGAGGCAACCGCTTTGACCGTATCAGAGAGGGGTTCTGTTGTTAAGGTATGTAATAGGTGACTTTGGGTAATTAATTCATACAGTGCAGGAGCTGATAAAGTGCCCAATACAATATAAGCAGCGGTAACAGGCAAGCCCATGCCTAAAATTAACGAGGCAATAGCAATAAAAATAATACTGAGTAATAAGCTACCTTCAGCCCAATTATTTATCATTAATGAAAAAGTATTACCAATACCTGTAGTACTGACTACATTAATAATAATCCCCACAGCAACTAATAAAACAGCCATTGTTATCATGTTATTCACACCTGCAACAAGAGCTTGTATAATTTTTTTAAACCCCATTTTATCTTTTGTAAACCATGAAATGACAATGACACTGATAATACTTAAGCCTGCGGTGTAAGTAGGTGTAAACCCCACAATCAATAATCCAACAAGTATAAAAAGGGGTATCAATAAGTGTCCACCTTCTTTTAATACCTGCATCACAGGTTCAGTTTCAGTATCCATGACTACAAGATGTAATTTTCGTGCTTCAATACGTACAAATAAAGCAACCGTAATAAAATAGAGTAGAGCAGGAAATACCGCTACAGCAATAATATGTAGGTAAGGAATTTGCGTGTAACTGGACATTACAAATGCACCTGCACCCATTACAGGAGGCATGATCTGCCCCCCTGTTGAGGCAGCTGACTCTACCCCTGCAGCAAAACGAGGGGAAAACCCCGAACGTTTCATTAAAGGGATAGTAATCATACCTGTGGAGACTGTATTGGCAACTGCTGATCCTGAAATGGATCCCATTAATGCTGAGCCAAATACAGCAACCAATCCCGCCCCACCTATAAACCTTCCTACCAAGCTACGTGCTAGGCGAATAATAAAATCACCCGCACCAGACTGTACTAGAAATGCACCTAATAAGATAAACATAAATACATAGGTGGAGGAGATACGGGCGATGGTGCCAAACATACCATCAGAACTAAAGTAGCTGCGAAATAGTACTGTTTCCCAGCTTAAACCAGGGAAGTGAAACATACCTTCCACATAACGCCCCCAGCCTGCTACATAAGATAAGGCGATAATAATGAGTAGTGGGATCACCCAACTGGAAGTCCTACGAGTAAATTCAATGACAATTATGATGCTGGCAATGGCAAAAAACCAGTCTGTGAAAATAAAATGCTGCCCCCGATCATATAAAGCTTCTTCCATTGTGATTAAGTACACAGCAGAGAAGAAAGCGACAAAGCCTAAAGATAAATCAAAAAAACGGCTTAAGGGGGTGGGATTTTTTATACATGAGTAATGATAGGCAGCAAGTAAAGTAAAACTACCAAAGTGCAGAGCAGAAAACCAGAGTTCTGATAAAGTGCCCCAGACATTAAAATAAATATGTGCTAGCGCAATAATAATACTAAAATAGGTAATCAGTGAATGGGTGGGATTTTTATCATCGTCAGCTAATGATGCAGTGTGCATACACGCCCCTTTTCCTTGATGGTGTTTAGTCTATTTTTCATTACCACCAATATAGCAAAATACGACGGGGTGTATAGGATAAATGATTAAAAGAGGAGTTCTTTATTTTGGCACGATTGTTTGTAGATTGGGTAGAGGAATGAAGCCCAACATTCCCTATATTGATGGTGTGGTGGTTTTTTGTTGGGTTTCCAGTCCCTGACACTTTGCGCCATCTTGCTTAAAGTGCCACAGATAAGTGCAGGGGGAAGGGTGCTCCGTTTCCTTGGCTGCATTACCATGCGGAAAGCATTGCTTTTAATGCCTTGTAAGGTTGGGTAGGCAAAGGAAGCCCAATATTTTAAATATTATTATCTACATATAATAAAAATAACCTTCCCCAATGTACAGCATCAGAATGTCAGCTTTCCTACCCCCAACCAATCTACGTGATACGTTATTAACGAAACATCTCATTCATTACATTTGTGTACCAGCTTTGTGCATAAGCAGCTTCTAATTTGGGATTATGTGAAACTTTGGTATTTTGTGCCACTTCAATAATATTTTTCTGGGCATCACGCTTATATACATCAATATGAGATAAGCCATGATTAGGAGAAATTAAACTATAATAGGCATGTGTCCACTGTGGTGCACTGACAATAGGACGCTCTAAAATAAGATCAGCCACTGCAGAAGCACAAAGTTTAGCTTGCACATTTGCCATAAACCCAGTTTTAGGTAATGAATCTAGCTTACTTGCATCTCCAATTACATGAATATTTTTATGTAATAAAGATTCATAAGTAATAGGATCAACAGGACACCAACCTGATTCATCAGTTAACTGTGCCCGACGTGTAATAAACCCAGCATGTTGAGGAGGAATAATGTTAAATACAGTGGCTTTTAACTTTTCCCCTGTTGAAGTTGTGATCACTTTACGTTTGGCATCAAAAGCAGTGATTTTACCTCCTTTACTAGCAGGAATACGTTGTAATATACTGCGTCGTGATGAACCAAAGCGGTAAAAGCGTTTCCATGCTTTTTCATATAAAGCTTGATCAGTAAACTCTTCTTGCCCATCAAGAATAAAGACTTTAGAGCGTCTTTTATGTTTGCGTAAATAATAAGCAATTAAACTAGCACGTTCATAAATAGCATGACGAGCGGTACAGTCCCCTTCAGGGGCTGAAATAACTACTGTTCGCCCATTTTTCATGTCTTTAATTTGCTTATAAAGTGTTAATAATTGATTGCCACTTTTCCATGCATGAGGGAAATCAGTACTCACTTCAGGTGTGTAGCCTTCAATAGTATCCCAACGCATATCAACCCCTGAGGCAATAATTAAGCGATCATAGGTAATTTTGCTACCTGATTTAGTTAATATTTCCTGTTGAACGGGCAAAACTTGATTGACAACATCATGAACAATATTAACGCCTTTCTTAGCAAGCTCTTGATAATCATGAGTTAAAGCGGTGACATCGTGTAAACCTGCAAAGACCCAATTACTAGCGGGACAGCTAATATAACTTTTACGTGCTTCAATCAGGGTAATACGAATTTCTTCCCCAAAACGTCGCAAATATTTTGCTGCAATAGTGCCTGCAAAACCACCCCCAATAATCACAACATGAGGTGGTGCTTTTACTTTTTCTACAGGTTTTGGAGGTGTTGCATTACATCCTGCAAGCCCAAGTGCTGAGACCTTTAAAAAATGTCTACGTGTTGTTAATGACATTTTTAAACCTTTATTTCAATTGTGAAAAATAGTGTGCCAATGCAGTAAGTTCTGCTTCATTAAATCCTTGAGTAATGCGATTCATGACAGTCCCTGGGAGCTTTCCTGATTTGTAACTTTTTAATAATAAAGTCATTTGTTTAGCAGGTGTACCTTGTATAACAGGTGTTTTACTCTGTGTTGTACTGTGACAATTTATACATTGCAATGCAACTAATTCCGTTGGATTGGTTGCCCAGCTTGGTAGTGATATACTCAATAAAAATGTCATTATTAAATAGCGAAGGGGTGATAGCATAAAAATTACCTTTATAATCATAACATGCATCAAGCTATAGCACTCTACTTGGCATACAATGCAAATATACCAATAATGTATTATCCCACTCTGCTATAGTATTTGTTAATATGCTAATAAATTATGTTATTTTGTGACGCAGTGAATACACTACTTTCTAAACCATTATTCATTTTTCTGGGCGAGTTATTATGTATCATATTATTATGTTATTTTTTGCTTTAATTTTTTCACCTTTTAATCTTGCACAAGCAAAAAGTGAAAGTGAAACAGTTGCTGATACAATTATTTACTCTGTTACAGATGAAGATTTTTCATTTGTGAAAGACAGCATTGAGTCAGCTATTACAAGCAAAGGATATAGTATACGTGGACGCTTGCATATTTCAGGTATGTTAGAACGCACTCAGAAAGTGATGAAAATTAAAACACCTCTTTATACTGATGCAACGGTTGTAGAGTTTTGCAGTGCTTCACTATCTCACGCTATGACACAGCTTCACCCTGCAAATATTACTGCTTGCCCGTTGACTATTTCTTTATATACCTTAATGAATCAACCTGAACGTATACAGATAGCCTTTCGCAAACCCCGTTTAGCAGGAGATGCCAAGGCACTGACACAGAAAATTGAATCTATTTTCCACAGCATTATCAAAGAAGCTGTATTCGATTAAGTTGAAAAGTGTAAAACAATGACCGAACAAAATCAAAATACATCCTCAACAACCACAGCATTAAACCAGCTTATTGCAGGTTTACAACCTTTGTTACAAGCCTTACATGAAGATTTTGATGAGCGTGAGCACCGTTATAAAATGTTTAGCAATATTTTATTTATTGTCGGGGCTTTTTTGGCTGTATTAGCGGCCTATGTCTTTTATCTGATTTATATGATGACAATGGATATGAATCATATTACTCGTCATATGGGAACTATTGCCACAGAGGTTGTTAACCTATCTGAAAATGTACAGCAGATGAATCATTCTATTACCACAATGAATTCACATTTATTTGCAATGCAAAATGCAACAGAAACCATGCAACAGAGCTTAAATATAGTTCAGCAAGATGTACAATTAATGCGTAAAGATTTTACCGATATGAAAACAGATTTACATACAATGAATCTTAGCATGACAAAGGTACAGCAAAGCATGGGGCAGATGAATCACAGTGTTGCAATGATGTCCTATGATGTAAAACAGCTCTCCTATTCAGTTACACCTACGTTTACAACCTTTAACCGTATGATGCCTTGGTAACTATTTTGCTTAGTGTGCTACTATTAACTATAAATGATAGGGCAGTATCACATTATGCTTTTACACAAAAATACAGCAAAACAGGGCACTTTTTATCTTATCATTACCAGTGCAATAACTTTTATCATTATTGTATGGTTAAGTTTGCTATTATCACAGCCACTTTCCTTGTTTAGTGATACCTCTATTACATCCTCTAAAAACCTTTTTATCTACACAGCGATTAGTTTTATATTACTTGCGACCAGTTATACACAAACACATTTACACTGCACTTATCGCTCTATTCCTGTATGGCTTGCTTTATTAGTAAGCTATTACATATTTTCTTCTGTTTCACTGAGTTTGATTCATCCTGTTAATGGCTTTTTAAGTATCTATAGCTTTATGGGGACATTTTTATTATTAGGTATTTATTTGTCATATAAGAAAATGTCTACATTAAATGCGGTCATTATTTTTTTTGTTATATTGATAAGTACAAATATGAGCTTACTTGTACTACCTAAACAACTTATTTTCACACTTTCCCATACCTATATTTTATTATTTTTAAGTACGATAAGTTGTTTTATTTGTGCAAGTTATTTTCTTTATTACAGTATAAAAAATAGACGATTACCTATTATTTTAAGCCTATTTTTTTACAGTATCACCGCTATTCAGATCAATTATTTATCTAAACAACCGCTACAACAATTAGAGCAACTATATTTATTCTTTTATATCCTTTCAATTCCCTTTGTCTGTTATATTTCATTTAAATATAGCTGTAAACTGTATAATAATTATAAATATACTCGTACCTTATCAAACACTCTTCCCATTGGAATTTTTTATACCGATGTAACAGGGCATATACATTTTATAAATAAACAAGGGCAAAAATTACTTGCTTTGGCAGACAATATGCCTCAACAAAGCTGGTTTCAATATATCAAACCAGCACAGCTTGAAAGTATTAAAAAAATATGGCAACAGCATCTACACCAAAAAACATTTCAATTTGAATGCCTTATTTGTCCTCCTCAAGAAAAGGAGCGTTGGTTGCTTGTTCATGTGATGAATAACAAAGAACTCAAGCATTCATCTCATTATGTGGTGACCTTAACAGATATTAGTGTACTCAAATATATGACACAAATTGCTAAAAACTATACAGATGAATTAGAGGAACTTGTTTTTGTATATAGCACTGCATTAGAAGAGAGTGAAAAGAAATATAATCAATCTATACAGACACAAAGTATGGCTGAAAAGCAATTGGAGGTAACAGAAAAAAACCTCATATCATTGCAGCATTTCCTTCCTGAAGCCGTGATTACACTTAATGAAACCCAGCATATTCTTGCTTTTAATCAGGGCGCAGAAGCAATTTTTCATTACAGTGCAGAGGAAGCTATTGGAAAACCGCTATCATTGCTTTTTTCTGAACAAAAAAAAGACCTCTATGAAAAGCAGTTTGAAACTTTTTGTTTCAATCATGCATCCAAAGAAGCTTCTAGAAAATACAGCATATTAATAGGGCAACGCAAAAATAAAGAGCCTTGTTCATTAAAAGGCTATATTTTTAAATATCATTCTACTCATCAACCTTTATTTGGGCTTATCTTAACGGATGTGACACAACAACACAGTATTGAAAATACCTTGCGTCATGATCTAAGTACTTATCAACATTTATTTTACTATGCCAGTGATGCTTTTATTGTCTTTAATCTACAAGGGAAAATCTTGTATGCTAATCAGCGTAGCAGTTTGCTATTTGGTTATGCTTTAGAAACCTTGCACACAAAACAATGGCAGGATCTTTATAAAAGTGATAAATCATCATTACTAGAAAGCTTTTTTTCTACCTTTGAAAGAAAGTATCACTTTACACTTAAAAATCAGGTATTAAAAACTAAAAATAATAATGAAATAATAGTTGATTTAACAGGTGTTTTTACTCACCTTGAGGCAGAGCCTACTATTTTTATTAGTTATCGTGTTAGTCCAGAACCAGAGAAAAAAAACCAAGATTTACCACAAAAAGATATGGCAGATAAGCACCTTATTGCTCAATGTACGCAGCACCTTAATGCGATGCAAGAAGAACTTATTAAAGCACGTGAAATTAAAAATAGCTTTTTAGCTAATGTGAGCCACGAGCTACGTACCCCACTTAATACGATTTTAGTGACTTCTGAGGGGTTGCAAGAAGAGGCATTTGGTAGCTTAAATGAAAAACAACAAAAATACTTAACAAATATCCATACAAGTGGGCTTTATTTATTGGGTGTGGTGAATGATTTATTAGATTTATCTAAAATTGAAGCAGGTAAAATCAGTTTACAACTTGATCAAGTTTTTATTGATGAGTTATGCCGCAGTTGTTTACACCTTATTGCACCAACAGCTAATAAAAAATCATTGGTCATTCATTATGACTGTAATCAATCAAATACTATGATTATTGTTGATATTCGTCGTTTTAAGCAAATTTTAGTTAATTTACTTAGTAATGCCGTAAAATTTACCCCTGAATCAGGTCAAATTACCTTAAGTGTTAACCTTAATACAATTCATCAAACAGTTAGCTTTTCTGTTACTGATACAGGTATTGGTATTGCTGCAGAAAAAATACCTTCTTTATTCAAGCCATTTACACAGCTTGATGACAGTCTCTCACGTCAATATGAAGGAACAGGTTTAGGCTTAGTAATTGCTAAAAAATTGGTAGAATTACATCTGGGTACCATTCAGCTCAGTAGTCAACTTAATCATGGTAGCTGCTTTACAGTCACTGTTCCTTTATTAGAAAATACCCATGATACAAATCCTCCTGTTGCTGAGCAGTCAGAGATAGCGGTCTCACAAAAAATAAAATCTTATGGTGAGCATCCTACTCATATTGTGCTCGCAGAAGACAACCAAGCCAATATTATTGCATTACTCCCTTACTTAGAATATAAAGGTTATAAAGTGGATGTGATTATGCGGGGTAATGAAGTAATCCCTCACCTTGAAGCTACCCATCCTACTCTTCTCTTGCTTGATATCCAAATGCCTGAAAAAGATGGTTTAACTATCACTAAGGAACTACGCCAACACCCTGACTTTAAGGCACTGCCTATTATTGCTATTACCAGCTTTGCGATGTCTGAGGATAAGCAGAAATGCCTTGATGCAGGGGTTGATGACTATATGTCAAAACCACTAAAATTAAAAAAACTTGTCGAAAATATAGAAAACTTATTAAGTAAACGCTACCATTAAACACAATAAAACTAATCATTTTTCTGGTTGATATTGAAACTGTCATCTTACATAGTGCAAGGTAATGCATCACTGGGCATTTTCAATGTAGATATTATAGAATTCATCAAAGGATATGCATGTATGAAAATTATTGATCACCGCCTATACCACGACGATGAAACCCCTTATCCATTCCGCCCAAGTCCTAATATAGGGGGCGAGCTTAATCCTGATTATTTAGTCATGCATTACACAGCAGGGCGTAATGCTGAACAATCAGTTAATTGGCTTACTAATCGTACAGCTAAAGCCTCTGCTCATCTTGTCATTGGACGTGATGCGAGTATTACTCAGCTTGTTGAATTTAATCGTGTTGCATGGCATGCAGGACGTAGCCAATGGCAAGGGCTGAAAGGGTTAAATAAATATTCAATTGGAATTGAATTAGATAATACAGGCCCTTTAACACGCTCAGGTGATCAATGGCTTGCATGGTTTGGTGATGCTATTGCCCCTGAAAGTGTGATTGAAGCAGCGCATAAATTTGAAGATAAGGCAAAAGGTTGGCAGCTCTACACCCCTGAGCAATTATTTGTTGCATTAGAAGTATCAGGCTTACTTGCTGAGCACTACAACTTAAAAGATATTATTGGGCATGAAGATATCGCCCCACGCCGTAAACGTGATCCCGGCCCTGCTTTTCCAATGGACACCTTCCGTGCACGTTTATTTGGGCGTGATGAAACCGCTGAAGATGATGCAGATTATGAAACAGCTGCTAATTTAAACATTCGTACAGGTGCAGGCTCTAACTTTGAAACATTGCCAGTTTCTCCTTTACCAGAAGGAACACGTCTAGATGTATTAAAACATCAAGGCAGTTGGGTGATGGTAGATGTACTGGATACTGTGAATGGTGAAATGGATGTCCAAGGTTGGGTACACGGTCGTTATATCCGCCGTACAAGCTAAATAAAACCGAATAAAATAAAAAACTTAATTAGTCAGTAAATAAAATACCGATTTTTTTTGATAAATTTTTTAGACTGAGTCTTGAACTTTATAAAAAATATCAGAATAATAAAGCCTAGAAGTAATCTATAATTAATACATTATATAGATTCACTCAAATTATTTACTTTATCTCAACGTGTGCAAGGAATTTATAAGCATGAGCGTATTAGTAGGTCGTCCAGCTCCAGATTTTACTGTTCCAGCAGTATTAGGCAATGGGGAAATTGTTGATGGATTTAATTTAGCTGACACTATCAAAGGAAAATATGGGGTTGTTTTCTTTTACCCATTAGATTTCACTTTTGTATGTCCTACAGAGTTAATTGCTTTTGACAAACGTATGGATGAGTTCAAAAAACGTGGTGTTGAAGTAGTTGGGGTATCTATTGATTCTCACTTCACTCACAACGCATGGCGTAACACACCTGTTAATGAAGGAGGTATTGGTCAAGTACAATACACATTAGCAGCTGATTTAACTCACCAAATCGTAAAAAGCTACGGCGTAGAAACACCTGATGGAGCTGTTGCTTACCGTGGTACTTTCTTAATTGATAAAGAAGGTGTTGTACGTCATCAAGTGGTCAACGACTTACCATTAGGACGTAACATTGATGAACTTATCCGTATGGTTGATGCTTTAGCTTTCTTTGAAGAGAATGGTGAAGTATGCCCAGCAGGTTGGACACAAGGTGATGCAGGTATGCAAGGTTCTCCTGATGGGGTTGCCAGCTACTTAAACGATCACGCTGAAGAACTTTAATTACTACTTTTAAGTAATTAATATCACACTAAATCAGGATTTTACTTGATTTAGTGTCCCCCTCTTTCCCTTCCTTTATTTTCCTCTTGCCGACTAAAATTGCTATATAAAGTGATAACAATCTAGTTTTTATTAGATTTCACTGGGGAACACACAGCATCAATGCAAACTGTATGCTAAAATTAGCCTTTCACTTATTGCTCACTTGTTTAGACTGCGAAATAATAAAATGATGTGGATACGATTTTTTACTTATATATTTATTGCACTATTTTTATCAGCCTGTATTTCGGTGCCGCCGCTGGTTGGGACAAAACGTAATCAACAAAAAACAGAAAGTTTACCCCCTCCACCCTCACCACAAGAGCAAGCACAACGCTTAGCAGAACAAGGTAATTATACTGAAGCAGCGAATGCTTATTTTAAACTTGCTCAGACTGGCAACCCTGCTTTACAGCCCACTTATACATTATTAGCTGCTGAAAATTTAGTTAAAGCAAAAAAATTTACAGAAGCCAAACAAGCAATAAACCAGCTAACTATTACACCGCAAAATCCCCATTATTTACGTTTGAGCTTTATTAATATTGCGATAGCATTACATGAAAAACGTTTAGATAGTGCACAACAAATGCTGCAAGCTATTAATGTGATGCAGTTACAGCAAGCCGATCAGCTTCAGCATCGTTTATTATCTATCGAATTATTAGCAGCTCAAGGACAACAGCTTGAAGCCTTAAATGCACGTATTGAAATTGATAATCACTTATCCCCTTTAACAAGACGGGAAAATCATGAGAAAATTTGGGCGCAATTAAGCCCTTTAAGCATACAAACACTGCAAACTTTACCTAAAAGTAATCATATTGATTTTGCAGGTTGGGTAGAATTAAGTATTCTTGCACAAAGTGCTCACCCTAATCGTTTACAACAAGCTATCGACTATTGGCAGACGCAACATCCAACGCATCCAGCTAAACAAGATATCATGCTAAGTTTATTGCAAAATAACCAAGCTATTGCAGAAAAGCAACAGCAAATTGCCGTATTATTACCTTTAAATAGTAAATATAAACATCAAGCAAAAGCGATTCAAGATGGCATGATGTCCGCTTTTTATTCGCAACAAGTGGATCGTCCAAAAATTCAGTTTTATGATGTGAATGCAGATAATGTCAGCCAACAATATCAGCAAGCCGTTTATGCAGGGGCAGATTATGTTGTTGGCCCTTTAATGAAAGATAATATTCAGCGTTTGGTTGCTGCACGTAATTATTTACCTGTGCCTACTTTGGCATTAAATATTATGCCTGAGACCACAGCAGTCAAAAATCTTTACCAATTTTCCCTTTCACCTGAAGATGAAGCACGTAATGTTGTCGCACGTGCATGGCAAGATGGACGACGCGCAGCAGTTATCCTAGCACCAGAAAGTGCATGGGGGCAGCGTGTTGCCAAAGCATTTTATACCTTATGGCAACAACAAGGCGGGCAGGTGCTTGCCTCTAGTTTTTATCAAAATGATTTGAATACTGGCGTAAAACAAGTATTAAACCAAGGTGGTCGCCATGCAGATATGCTATTTTTACTTGCAAAACCTGTGGTTGCGCGTCAATTTCAACCTATTTTAAAATATAATGGTGCCAGTAATTTAGCGGTATACAGTATTTCGCGTGTCTATTCAGGTCGCCCTGATCCACAACTAGATCGAGATATTAATGGGATTGTGTTTTGTGATATGCCGTGGATGTTAAGCCCTGATTTAGCAGGACGCACCCTACAAGAAAGTATTAAGCAAACACAGCCACGTCAATTTGATTCCTTAAAACGTTTATATGCTTTTGGGGTGGATGCTTATGATGTGTTAACACAACTGGCTCGCTTACAGTCACAACCTTATTCGCGTTGGCAAGGGCAAACAGGGAATCTTTCTTTAAATACCCAGCAAACTATTCAGCGAGATTTAATGTGGGCAAAATTCGTCGGTGGCTTTCCGAACTTATTAGACGATGTCGAAACCAATATACCGCGTCAAGAGAGTGTATTAGCACCTGCTCCTGCTGTTCCCCTCATTCCTGCTCCTGCACCAGCACCAATAATTCCCGCGCCAGTGCAGCAGTAGTGAAACAGAAAACCTCTGCACAACAGCGTGGACAGTGGGCAGAATTGTATGCCCAAAACTATCTACGCCAGCAGGGGTTATCAGATGTGCAGCAGAACTATCAAGGGCGTTTTGGCGAGATTGATTTGATCATGCTGCATAATGATATTTTAGTATTTATTGAAGTGCGCTATCGTCGTTCACAACAGTATGGTGGGGGGATTGAGAGTGTTAATGCGACTAAGCAACAGCGTATTATCAAAACAGCATGGCGTTTTTTACAAAAAAATCCAACTTATCAACAGTATGATTGTCGTTTTGATGTGATCACCTTATCAGGTAAAATGGATAAACCAGAACTAGATTGGCTAGCTGATGCCTTTCGGCTTAATTAATATCTGAAGTTACGCAGCATCGCCAAATCGATTCTGGGAGTGCTTGTGTCTCTCAGGTACTATTATCTTAAATATGTTGTATGTAGTGACGTTGCACGCAACGTCCTCGTGATCTTATTCACCCTGCAACCATTAAGTCATACCCACTATAATAAAATTTATGAGATGAATATAATTGAACTTAATAAAGCAAATTTTTACTTTTCAATCATCCCGCTGTTATCAATCATGACTCAATTGAGTTCAGTGAAAAGCGTTGCATGCAATGCCGCTACGGTTTTATGAGTATCATTATTTTCTGACTAATGTGTAACGTCAGTTAATATCTGATTCAGCTTTAAAGCTAACCCTCATCTAACTCCCCATATTTTATATTTACTGGGGGCATGTAATAGCAACAAATATTTTGTAGGGTGGTAATAGCACAGCGTATTCCACCCACCCCCAATAATCAATTATTCCACTCTCTGATCGTATTTATGACTCGCTTATATCACTACGCATTACTGATGCGTCTGCATCGTCCCATTGGTATTTATCTCTTATTATGGCCTACACTGTGGGGCTTATGGATTGCAGGCACAGGCTCGCCCAGTTGGCTGGTCAGTGGGGTATTTATTTTAGGTGTCGTATTAATGCGCTCCGCAGGTTGTGTGATTAATGATTATGCGGATAGAAAAATTGACCCCCATGTGGCACGTACCAAAGACCGCCCCATTGCCTCGGGTCAAGTCGGGGCTAAAGAAGCCTTATTTCTATTTGCTTTTTTATGCCTACTTGCCTTTGCACTGGTATTGTTAATGAATCGTTTTACGGTTTATTTATCGGTGATTGGTGTCTTTCTTGCCACACTTTATCCCTTTATGAAACGCTATACGTATTTTCCACAAGTGTATTTAGGGTTGGCATTTGGCTGGGCAGTGCCGATGGTTTTCGCAGCTGAAACGGGAGACATTCCGATGATTGCATGGCTTGTATTATTAACCAACCTGTTATGGACAGTTGCTTATGATACCGCTTATGCAATGACAGATAGAGAAGATGATTTAAAAATTGGCGTAAAGTCTACCGCTATTTTCTTTGGGCAAGCTGATAAGTTGATCATTGCCTTATTACAAATTATAGTGATGATTTTGCTTGTCTTTATTGGGTATGATTTAGCTTTACATAGCAGTTATTACGCTATATTAACAGGTGCGAGTGGATTTTTTATTTATCAACAATGGTTAATTAAAGATCGTGATCCTGCGCTTTGTTTTCAGGCATTTCTTAATAATCATTGGTTTGGTATGCTGGTATTTTTTGCCTTTGTTGCAGGCTATTATTTTTAATTTTTTCAAGCAAGGTGTAAGTGGTGATTGCGGTTTTTGATTCAGGGGTTGGTGGCTTAAGTATTTATCAAGAAATAAAACAACATTGTGCTGATACTGATATTATTTATATTGCAGATAATGCAGCCTACCCCTATGGAACAAAATCAGAAATACAATTAGTGCAACGTGTTGATACCGTGATTCAACAACTTGTTGCACAATTTGAGATCACTATTCTAATCATCGCCTGTAATTCTGCCAGTACATTAGTATTACCACCCTTGCGGCAGCGTTACCAATTCCCTATTGTGGGGGTTGTACCTGCGATTAAACCTGCTGCACAAATGAGTACAAGTAAAAAAATTGGTTTATTGGCCACTTGTGGCACAATTAACCGCTCTTATACTGATGATTTAATTCAGCAGTTTGCTCATGATTGTGAAGTGGTACGTATTGGTTCAACTGAGTTAGTCGAGTTAGCTGAGCGTAAATTACGTGGAGAATCCCTTTCACAAGCTCATTTTTTACCAATTGTGCACCCATTTTTATCTGCTTCAGTTGATACAGTTGTTTTAGCCTGCACCCATTTTCCTCTATTAAAAGAAGAGTTGTGTCATGCTGCGCCGAATATTCAGCATTGGGTTGATTCTGGTTATGCGATTGCGCAGCGGGTGAAGTCATTATTACCTATTCATTTTAATCAACGTGATTCAGCGGAGGAAGCGGTGCATCATGCGGTATTTACTGCTAATACAGACACCGTGAGTGCATTACGCCCTGTTTTATCACAGTTTGGTTTTCAGCATATTCATTTTTTACCCTGCTTATAAATCAATTTGCTAACATTGGCATAGTAGAAAAATCAAATTCCCCTGAACAAATAGCGCGCTCCATATACATCACGCCATGATGAGGTTTATGGATTTTTGCCATTCTGTATAGATAACTAAAAACTTTTTCTACCTGTTCTGCTTCCACTAACACCACAAGTACATCTTGTTCCACTTGTTTTGCCACGCCTTTACGTAGGGCTGAACTGGAGCCAATTCCCCGCGCATGATAGATATTAACGCTTAATATTTGCTGTTTTTTATGTAGGCGTTCTAATAAAGGCTGTCCTTTTCCTGCTTGTAAAATACAGGTAATTAGGCAACTATCCTGATAGTTTGGTGTACATTCGCTCATTGTTTGCCCTTTTTTTATTCTTCTTCAGATAGGTGAGTGAGTTTTTCAACTACATCAGGGGGCACATAGGTGGCGGCTTTTTCTAAGCGGGTTAGGTGGATTAATCCCATCCCCGGGGTGTCAAGTTTTGCAGTGATATAAATACGTTCAAAGACCCGATCAGCTTGTTCAGAGGAGACAATCATTTTTATCACTTCTTTTTCTGCATCAATGGTGACACCGAGTAAGCCAAGGCGTTCTTGGATTCCCACCCCTTGAGCAAAGTAGATTGTTGCACCTTGTGCACCCGCTTCTTGGGCAGCTTGTACCACTGTATCCGCCATTCCTCGCTGTACAATACAGGTGATTAACATCACATCAGTTAAGACAATAATTTCACGACTCATAAAGACCCACTTGTTTAAACATGCTAGTAAGGATTATTTATTATTAAACAAAATGGGAGAACTATACAGTATCTTGCTTTATAGGGGGGATTGGTGGTTTATGGAGCACGTTTTGTAGAGTATGGCGAAACCCGTGCCTAGTTTTTTATTATAGGGTTAATCTTACACGGGTTTTGCCTACCACGCCCCGATAGATAGCTATTCCTAGTTTTTAGATATTTTATAAACTTTATTTTGTTGTTGTCATGTAAAATATATGGGAAAATAAATTATAAATACAATTTAAGGTTTTCCACTTGTTCCCGCGTGTCCTTACGCGGGAATGCCTTCCCTGACGCATTGCGTCACGAACCTGTCTATCATCTTTAAATTTTCAGAATAAAAAATAAAATAAGAAATATTTAGTTAGCATAAAGGTAGTTTTAAGAAGAGGACGTAACACGTCCAAGAAAGCATTCCCACGCAAGGACGCGATGGGAACGAGGGGGATGAACAATATCGGGGTGTGGTGGGCAAAATCCGTAAAAATTCAACAATATAATTAATATATTACACGGATTTCACCTCACTCTACAAAAAATAATATAGTTCAAAGAAAGTATAAAACCTTGCTTAAAAAATAACTACAAAACACTCTTTGCTGGATAATAGGTATACCCTAAGGCATCCGCCACCGCTTTATAAGTCACCTGCCCACAGCATACATTTAAACCATTTAATAAATGCTTATCATCTTGTAACGCTTTCTTATACCCCTTATTCGCAATCTCTAAAATAAACGGCAACGTTGCATTTGTTAAGGCAAAAGTTGCTGTACGTGCCACACCTCCGGGCATATTTGCGACACAATAATGCACTACATCATGCACACTATAAATTGGATCAGCGTGTGTGGTGGCATGACTGGTTTCAAAACAGCCCCCTTGATCAATGGCTACATCCACTACCACTGACCCACGTCTCATCCCTTTTAACATCTCTCTTGTAACCAGTTTTGGCGCAGCTGCCCCAGGGACTAACACTGCACCAATCACTAAATCAGCTGCCCGTACATACTTATCAATGGTTTCTGTTGTGGAGTACACAGTATGTAAACGCCCATTAAATAACTCATCTAACTGCTTTAAGCGGGCTAAGGATTTATCTAAAATAGTCACCTGCGCCCCCAAACCCATTGCCATACGCGCCGCATTAACCCCCACCACACCTCCACCAATAATTGTCACCTGTGCGGGGGCAACCCCCGCTACTCCCCCCAATAATGTGCCACTACCACCATGCGCTTTTTCCAAACAATACGCACCTGCTTGAATTGACATCCGCCCTGCGACTTCACTCATGGGGGCAAGTAAAGGCAAACTGCCATCATTTGCGGTCACTGTCTCATAAGCAATGGCAATCGCTTTCGAGGCAATTAATAAACGTGTTTGTTCTGCATCAGGGGCAAGGTGTAAATAAGTAAATAAAATCTGTCCTTCATGTAATAAACTACATTCTTGTGGTTGTGGCTCTTTTACCTTGATAATCATGTCTGCACGCGCAAAAATCTCCGCTGCCTGTGGCACAATTTCAGCTCCTGCAGCACGATATTCTTTATCATCTAAACCAATGGCATGACCGCCGTGATGCTCTACCATCACCTGATGTCCTTGTTTGACTAACTCACGCACACCTGCGGGTGTCATACCAATACGATATTCATGATTTTTAATTTCTTTTGGTACACCAATTAACATCGCTGACTTCCTTATAGAAAAGAACGCTTCTATAAGAAGTTTATAATCTAAAAATGAAATATAAAATAAAACATCCCCGCTTATTAACTGATGCAATACATTTTAGAAAAGCTTAATAATTAAGTGATGTTGTATATAACACCGCTACAGCAGAATTTTTGTCATATTTTGCTGCTTAAATACACGTTTACAACACTGCTATACTTTAACTAAATACATCTCTAAGGTATGAACTATGGCAATGCAGCGATTTTTTTTAGGCTTGGTGATGCTTGTTGCAGGAGGGTATTTATTTTTTGATAATATTATTGTCAGCAATAGCTTTAGCTTTGGTTATTCACTGTATAGAACAGGTGGCGTGAACTTCACAACAGGGATGCTATTTATTCCTTTTATTTTTGGAATTGGGATGATTTTTTATAACCCTGATAATGATTTAGGTTGGGTGCTGGCATTAATCACCTTGGTATTACTTCTATTTGGTGTCATCAGTAGTTTACAGATTCATATGCGCACCATGTCTGCTTTTAATTTAATGATGATACTAGGGCTTTTTATTGGTGGTTTAGGGCTTTTCCTCAGTGCTTTTCGTCGTCCAAAATAATCTCATTAGACCCACTTATCTTCTTTTATTTTTTACATTTATACTAAAAAATGATACATGGTAGTATTTTTAATAATGCCATGTATTTTTCTATATTTTATTTTTTCCTTAAAGTTTAGCTCCTTATTTGTTTTTATAGCATGGTTTATATATGTCTTTTCCTGCAAGTTAAAGATGTTAAATTTTTAATCAATTGAATTTAAATATATTTTAAGTGTTTTTAGATTGTGAGAATAAAAGGATAAAAAAGAAAAATAGGAATTAAATCCTAATAAATCATAAATAATCCTTAATTTAATACAAAATGGAGCATAATGATAATTAACTGTTACCTGAGTGAAACACTTTGTTATATAAATATAATATCTCTCAAATAAATAAATTTATTATTTTAGCAATATCAATAGTTTAAGATTTTATTTTTTTATGGCATTAAATTTGAAATTAAAGGGGGACAATAGAAAATAGATTTTTCTATCATTACAGTAAAAAAACAGAAAAATAAGCGAGGATGAGATGTTATATCAGAACCCCACAAGCCCAGAATCCAATGTAAACTTTGAAAAAAAATACGGTAACTTTATTGGTGGACAGTGGGTTGCACCCACTGAAGGGCAATACTTTGATAACGTATCACCAGTAGATGGGAATGTTTTTTGTGAAATCCCTCGCTCTTGCGCTCAAGATGTTGAAAAAGCACTTGATGCCGCACATGCTGCTAAAGATAAATGGGGCAAAACACCTGCTGACCAACGTGCTTTAATATTAAACCGTATTGCTGACCGCATGGAAGAAAACCTAGAGCGTTTAGCTGTGGCTGAATCATGGGATAATGGTAAACCTGTTCGTGAAACCCTTGCCGCAGATATTCCATTAGCGATTGATCATTTCCGTTACTTTGCAGGTTGCATTCGCTCTCAAGAGGGTTCACTAAGTGAAATCAGCCATGATTTAGTGGCTTACCACTTCCATGAGCCATTAGGCGTTGTCGGGCAAATTATTCCTTGGAACTTCCCAATTTTGATGGCTGCATGGAAAATTGCGCCCGCTTTAGCTGCTGGGAACTGCATTGTGTTAAAACCTGCAGAGCAAACACCGACTTCTATTTTAGTCTTAATGGATATCATTGCAGATATTTTACCTGAAGGTATTTTAAATGTAGTGAACGGTTTTGGTGTAGAAACAGGGAAACCCCTTGCTACAAGTGATCGTATTGCAAAAGTTGCCTTTACTGGGGAAACCTCCACAGGGCGTTTAATCATGCAATATGCTTCACAAAACATTATCCCCGTGACTTTAGAGCTAGGGGGTAAATCGCCTAATATCTTCTTTGAAGATGTGTGTGCAGAAGATGATGCTTTCTTTGACAAAGCTTTAGAAGGGTTTGCAATGTTTGCCTTAAACCAAGGTGAAGTATGTACATGTCCTTCTCGTGCTTTAGTGCAAGAGTCCATTTATGAAAAATTCATGGAAAAAGCAGTCGCGCGTGTAGAGCAAGTGAAACAAGGTAACCCATTAGATACTGACACAATGGTGGGTGCACAAGCCTCTAACGAGCAATTAGAAAAAATCTTAAGCTACATTGATATTGGTCGCCAAGAAGGGGCTGAACTGTTAACAGGTGGTACGCGTAAGCAGTTAAATTCTGGTTTACAAGAAGGCTACTATGTTGAGCCGACTGTATTCAGTGGGCATAACAAAATGCGTATTTTCCAAGAAGAAATTTTTGGACCTGTCTTATCTGTTACAACATTTAAAGATGAAGCAGAAGCATTAGAAATTGCCAATGATACAAACTTTGGTTTAGGTGCTGGAGTATGGAGTCGTGATGGGTCACGTGCTTACCGTATGGGGCGTGAAATCCAAGCAGGACGTGTATGGACAAACTGCTACCACTTATACCCAGCACATGCTGCATTTGGTGGATATAAACAGTCTGGTATTGGGCGTGAAACACACAAAATGATGTTAGATCACTACCAACAAACTAAAAATATGTTAGTCAGCTACAGCCCTAATGCATTAGGTTTCTTCTAAACAAACCTAAAAAGCTTAGTTTAATATTCTGATAAGGTAAGCATTGAGCACCTTATTAACTGACTACAACCGCATTTATTATTTTTGATAAATGCGGTTTTTTATTTTACCTCACATCACTCTTTTAGCTTGCTCTAAGTCACCCCTAAATATACCCGTCAAAAAATAACTAAGCTCATAATTTATATCCTAATAAACTTTGCTTTCTAGCTAAAAAAAAGCTATATTTGTAGAAATGGGCGTAATTTTATTAGGTATAAATCTATGTATCGCATTTTCTTATGCATTTTATTAAGTGCATATTCTCTGCATTCTGTCTCTGCACAAGATAGCAATGTGTATACAAATACGCAGTACCAATCTAATTCAGCCCCCAAAACAGAATCTATACGTATTCTTGCCTTATCTGAAGGCATGGTCATATTACAAATTGGGCGTAAGCGTTACAGTTTACGTAATGGAGAAAGCACATCAACGGGTATTAAACTTATTAAAGCAGATTCTGAAGATGCTTTACTCGAAATTGATGGAAGACAACAAAATTATACATTAAGCCAACATATTCAGCGTGGTACACCTTCTCCTTCCCATTATCGTTTTCTTAAAAAAGAAGAGACAAAAAAGAAAATGACTTTGTATCCGAATAGTCATGGCGCGTATGTGACTCACGGATTTATCAATAAAAAACCTGCTGAATTTATTATTGATACAGGGGCAACGATTGTTGCTATGAGCAGCCAAACCGCTGATCGCCTTGGTATTGATTATAAAAATGGACGACAAGGTTATGCCTCCACTGCTTCAGGTACTACAAAAACACGCAGTATCTATATCTATAAAATAGAAATTGGGCAGTTTGTTTTTAGAGGGGTGGAAGCAGCTGTAATAAAAGGACGGTACCCTGAAAAAATTCTATTAGGTAATACCGCATTACGGCATTTAGAAATGCACTTTAAAGGTACTGCATTAACGTTAATACAAAAATAACTTTACTACTTTTTTCTTAGCCTAGTATTACAGGAGATAATCACATTATTTGGTATAGCATGATAAAGTCATAAACTATTTATCAATCGTTATCTTACATCACACTATTACCCCCCTATTCTTATCTATTATTTTTCCTTTTTAACAACTTAATAAAAAGTTGTTTATCCTTCTTTGCGCGTCTATTTCTGTAAAAGTTATATTTACTAAATTAAGTATTTAAAATATTTATAATACATGTAGTTAGGCTTTACTTTTAGAAAAAAACAACTATAGTATATAAGTACATAAGAAAGACAGTGAACTCATACGCAGATGATGAGTCAAATAATAAATTAAATAATAATAAGTTCTTACAAAGGTTCGGATGTATTCGACAACGAGGTAGATACTATGCAAGCAGGAACTGTAAAGTGGTTTAATGAATCGCGAGGTTTTGGGTTTATCTCCCCACAAGATGGCAGCCGTGATGTATTTGTACATTGCTCTTGTATTCAAACTCAAAAACTCTTGATTGAGGGACAAGTTGTTGAGTTTGATCCCAAGGAAAGCCCTACAGGAAGAGAAGCACGTATTTGTATTCCTTGCATTTAATACGAAACTAAATTAATAGTAAAATGATTTAACCCACCTGTTTTTTAACAGCGTGGGTTTTTTTGTGTTGGCTTAATATAATTATTAAAAATAATGATATTATGTGCGACTTAATCATTACTTGAAAAGGGATGCTTTACCATGACACTAAAAGTTGGTTTTGTTGGTTTAGGGATTATGGGGAAACCTCAAGCATTAAACTTATGCAAAGCAGGTTTTGAGGTGTATGTACATGCTCGCCGCGCGCCCATGATGCAACCCCTTGTTGAAGCAGGTGCAACCGCTTGTGACTCTCCTCAACAGGTGGCAGAGCGTGCTGATATTATTATCACCATGGTGTCAGAAACCGCTGATGTGGAACAAGTAATATTAGGTGAAAAAGGGGTTATTCATGGAGTCAGTGCAGGTGATTTAGTCATTGATATGAGCAGTATCTCCGCTTTAGTCACCCGTGATATTGCTGCAAAATTAGCTGAAAAAGACGCACATATGTTAGATGCTCCAGTATCAGGCGGTGACAAAGGTGCGATTGCTGGCACACTCTCTATTATGGTGGGGGGAAAAACAGAACAATTTGAACGTGCCTTACCTGTATTTGAAGCCATGGGTAGTAATATTGTCCATATTGGCGATCATGGTGCAGGACAAATTACTAAAACCTGTAATCAAGTGGTGATCACACAAACCATTGCTGCCGTTGCTGAAGCTCTTATTCTTGCTAAAGCTTCTGATGTTGATCCTGCAAAAGTACGTGAAGCCTTAATGGGTGGTTTTGCTAGCAGTCGTATTTTAGAAATACATGGACAACGAATGATTGATCATGATTTTGAACCGGGGTTTAAAATTGCGTTACACCATAAAGATATGAAAATTGCTACCCAAGTAGCACAAGAATTAGGTGTGGCATTATCAGGTGCAAATCTTGCCAGCCAATACCTGACAACATTAATGGGGACAGGTAATACTGAACTCGATTCAGCAGCGATGTTATTACCCTTAGAACAATTATCTGCGGTAAAATTAGTGGATGAAGAGGAACACAGCTACCAGCGAGCAGGAGATGAAACTTAAATATATTTTTACCGCTGTTTATATTGCCTTGATAATTTTGATTATCTTTTTAGCAAACAGCGGGGCATTACATAGTGTGATCAAGCCCCTTCAGAAAATCCCTTATTTTGATAAATGGGGGCATTTTTTCCTAGTGGGGATGTTAGCATTTGTGGTTAATATTGCCTTAAGCCTGCGGACTATTAAATTCCTAAAATTTAAAATATTACTGGGGAGTTTGATTGTTGTTGTCATTATGACATTAGAAGAGTTTTCGCAGGCTTTTGTCAGTAGTCGAACTTTTGATCTAATTGATTTGACGGCTGATTATGTCGGTATCATTTGCTTTTCTTATCTTGCATTGTGGATTCATAAGAAAGATAAAATTGATAAGAAACATTAATTTCATTAAGTAGAACCGTAGGGTGGAATAGCTGTGCCACTGCACCTTATATTTTTTTTCTCGTTCCTCACGCGCCTGCGTGGGAATGCTTTCTTGGACGTGTTACGTCCTCTTCTTTGAGCTGCCTCTGTGCTAAATATTCCTTGTTTTATTTTTCGTACTGAAAACTTAAAAAGTATGGGCAAGTTCATGACGCAACGCGTCAGGGAAAGCATTCCCGCGTTAGGACACGCGGGAACGAGGGGGAAGGAGAACTCTGTTTATAGATTTCTCCTTTTTTTAGTTAAGTACCTTAATCAAAGCCTTCATTAAATAATCAATATTTTCTTTCGTGTGTAGACTACATAAAGTAATACGTAAACGTGCTGTATTGCCAGGCACAGTAGGGGGGCGGATTGCTGTGACAATTAGCTGATGTTCTGCTTTTAAGCGTTGACTGAGTGCCAAGGCGCGCCCAGCATCCCCAATCACAATAGGTTGAATAGCTGTATCAGAGGGCATTAATTCAATATCATATTGTTGTGCTTGTTGCTTAAAATAAGCAATTAAGTCATTCAGTTGTTCACGGGGCTGTGGCTCATTATCTAAAATGTGTACACTTTCACGTAAGGTATGGGCTAATGCAGGCGGTAAGGCTGTGGTATAAATATAGCTCCGAGCAGATTGAATCAAAGCTTCAATCAATACCTCATCCCCTGCCACAAATGCCCCAGACACCCCTGCCGCTTTCCCTAAAGTCCCCATTAAAATCTGTACATCTTTTACTGATAAATTAAAATGTTCTAAAGTCCCGCGCCCTGTTTTTCCGACTGCCCCAAAGCCATGTGCATCATCTACCATCACCCATGCATTGTGTTGATGTGCTAATCTCACAATCTCAGGTAAATCAGCCAAATCCCCATCCATACTAAATACGCCATCCACTACAATTAGCTTATGGCGTGCAGAGGTATTAGCTAATAAATAAGCAAGTCGTTCCATATCATTATGAGGAAAACGCTGCACTTTCGCACGAGACAATAAAGCCCCATCAATTAAAGAGGCATGATTTAATTTATCAGTAAATACCGCATCATGGCGGCTAAGTAATGCAGATAGTACCCCAACATTTGCCATATAACCCGTTGAAAAAAGCAAAGCCCGTTCACGTCTCATAAAAGCCGCTAACTCTTCTTCTAAAGCATGATGTGCCTGTGTATGCCCTGTGACAAGATGTGATGCACCACTACCTACCCCATAGATTTCCGCCCCTTCCTGCCATGCTTTGATTAATTTAGAATGCACCGCTAAGCCTAAATAGTCATTACTGCAAAAGCTTAAATATTTTTCACCATCAATCATTAATTCAGGCTGTTGTTTTGTTTCATGGCATAAACGCTGGCGATATAAATTTGCATCAGTACGTTGCTGTAGGAGGTTTTGTAGGTGTTGGTGCATGGCTGGTTTTCTATAAAAAAGGAAATATATAGCTTAACAAACTCAGTATTAGGTTTGATATATTTTTATAGAAAAAAAGAAGAGGAAAAACTAGGTTCTGTTGACATTGATTACTCAACTCTATATACAGAAGTATTTTGAGTTTCAAATAATAGCATGAGCCGATTTCACCTTACAGATGATCAATGGGAACTTATCCATCAGTTTTTATCCTCCCATCCTCATGTTTATATAGGAGAACCTGCACAATATCGCCTCTTTATTGATGCGGTATTATGGATATTACGAACAGGTAGTCAATGGCGTGCTTTACCTTCTGAATATGGTAAGATGTTGGACAGGCTGAAAATTTACTCGTAGGTATACAAACACTCAGAGTCATGATGGATAAAGGCTATGAATCTTTTCAGATGATAGTAAGGTTAGAAAAAAGAGGAATAATAGTGCTTTGCCCCCCTCGCTCAAATGCTATCAATCCTAGGAAATGTGATTTTTTTGCCTATAAAGAGCGTCATTTAGTTGAGTGTTTTTTTGGAAAGTTAAAGCATTATCGCCGTATTTTTTCTCGGTTTGATAAAAAAGACATCAACTTCATGAGCTTTCTACATTTTACTTCAATTATGATTATGACTCGATGAAATATCAACAGAGCCTATGTAACACTACTTATTCAAGACTACCAAATATGGTAGTCCCGCATAAGTAGTGCAAAAATTTTAATTAAGCCTGAATTATTGGGATACTGGTAGGCTGTCGAAAAATGGCTAAATATCAATAACAAATTCCCCCAATTTTTGGCTTAACTTGATAAAAGAATTCTCGACGTTTTTTAGCCATTGTATAAGGGATATTATCATCTTCCCACTTCTTTAAAGCCATATGCTTAGTTGAGCTAAGTATTTGAGTTATTTCTATTTCATTAAGCTTGCCACAAAGTGCAGGAATAATAAGTACACTAAGATTCATATCTGCTTGAGGGTTACGCTCAAGTCGCAGCTTAAAACACCCAAACAGTGATTCAATAATGTCACTGCTGACAGGTAGAGGGGAATCTGTTATTTGTTTTTTTAAGGCAATATGTTGTTTAAGCCAAATTACTTGACGTTGTTTAACAATGGAGTCTTCAGGTAATTGTTCTAATAATTGGTTGCACTGATTAAAACTAGCTTCATCTAGCCCATTATTTTTTAGCACTTTCAGTGTATTAGAAATAACATTAGCCACTTCAGCAAACTGTATAATAAAAGGTTTAATTGAATGGAACTCAGGGAGGGCTTCTTGAAGTTTTTGGTAATATCTATTTTGTGTTTTCTGTAGAACTTCTAGCATTTTCTCACTCCAACGTCCCAACCGTCCAATGCTGAGAAAACGTCCTTTTGTACGTAACTTTGGAGGAGCTAGAAAGGATAAAGGTGTTTGTCTGAGTTTTTTTGCACCATAGCTAATAAATTGCGTAAACTTTCGATAATACTCTGTATTTTCAAATTGCTTTTTAATAGCCGCTGCCATAACATGACTAATATCTTCAATAATTGGAGTATTAAGTTGATGCTTAGTTTTCCATAATTCTACACCTTTATTTAATGTACGATCACAGTCTTTTAGGATAGCACTTGGTACACCTGCTACGTTAAATATTCCATCTAATTCAGTAG
>Ga0193950_1000033_pt1 | contig 53897 bp, 43 predicted proteins | sample BB_1_MG_FD_144485 | JGI IMG/M metagenome (GOLD analysis project Ga0193950, IMG submission 144485) | Microbial mat bacterial communities from the Broadkill River, Lewes, Delaware, United States - BB_1_MG | ecosystem: Environmental > Aquatic > Freshwater > River > Microbial mats | place: USA...
AAAACTGGAAGATTTGTTTTTAATGACTCCCACTGTTGTCAGAGAGAGTCGCCATCCACCAAGAGTAAAACACCGTTCTCGTACCAGTTTAGCTTTTACTAAAAGGGCACGGAAGTATTGCTTTTAAGCCTTAACTTAATGGCAGTGATGCTCCGCGTTGTAATGCAGCCAAGGACGCTCTGCGTCCTGCTCCTGAATTTACACCAAGGCATTTTAAGCAAGATGACGCAAAGCGTCAGGGACGGGATTCCAAACGCGGAGCGTGTGGAACCAGATTTTAAAAAAGAGAATAAAAATGGAATCAACGCTATTACATCCTTCTCACAGATTAGCAGAACCTTTTGATTTAAAAGGGGAAGTACTACGTCTTAAAATATTGGCTGAAGCCTTAACGGCGTGCGTATCTGATGATAAAGAATTTAGATATCAATATTTACATCAACTGATGATTCTCCCCAAAAAGCAGCAATCTATGCTAGTTAACTTTTCAGGTATTCCACATGATGAGTATAAAAAAGAATTTGAAGGGTTTACCGATGCAATGAAGTTTCTAGTGATATCAATTAAACACATTGAAGCGCATCTAGAAAAACAAGAAAGTATAAAAGAGTAAATTTTTCATTTATGCAAACCCAGATACAACAGGTAAAACAACAACTACAAACATTGACCAAGCAGTATAAATAGGTAAATAAGAGCCAATAACCTGTATTAAGCTATCTCCTGTGATTTGTTGTTTTATAAACTTAAGATAGCTATTTAAAATAAGGCTGAGGTGGATAAATATTAAAATATTAGCTCCTATTACCACAATTCTATTAACGGTAATACCATACTCTACTAAACGAAATAAAATGGCTGATAAAGCAATAATATTGATAACAAGTGTGGTTAAAATTAATGCAATACTAATAAAATCACTCAATTTAGAAGAATGTACTTTAACTACCCGCTCTGAGAGAGAAAAGACACTAATTCCCCATACAATAAGTAATAATCCATTAAAAATAATCAGAAAATCACGTTCCATATAAGGATTTTTTTGCAGAACTAACATGGTTAATAAATAACCAATTACAGTGACTAAAAAGAGCGGGGCAAAGGTATTTGCTATCAGTGTGGCAAGCTTACTTTCTCTCCCTAATATTTCATCATATAAAAAGGTGGCAACAAGTGGAGCAGCGACTAAACCCAGTGGAATAATATAACTCATATACCAGCTTTCAATGGATAAATTAATTCCTTTAAATAAACCTAATGTGATAGATGTAAGAATTATCCCACCAATTAGTATTAATACCGTATAAATCATGGTATCACCTAAATAACGAATATAACGTAAACGTGCTTCAGCAGAATGCCATTCTTCCGCCATATAGCTAATCCCCAGTAGTGAAAATAATACCAGTGGTAAATGAATCAGGGACATTACTGTGGAGTCTGATGTGTTTTCACTAGGGAGTAAGGCAATAACGATTATTAAACTTAAAAAAACACCTATAACCATTTGCTTTTGCTGAAGTGAAGCCACAAAAAAATGCATAAAATAGAGAATTAAAGCTCCTATCATAATAAGAGAGGGAAAACGAGAATAAAACCAGTTTTCTGAGATTGGAGTGTATTCAGGTGATTTGATCAGTATGGTCGCAATAAATGAGGCAATGATAACAAAAAATAGTTTTTTATAATGCGTGGGAGAGGTGGGTTTTGTATAACTTAGACGTGCCTGCCAAACTTGTAATATAGTCGAATCAGGATGTTGTGTGACAGCCTCATCAAACCAAATTAAAAATTGTTTAGGGTTTTCTTGATAGAGCGTTTCTAATTGTTTCGGCTCTTGAAGATAATCAATTATTTTATTTTTTTTGCTATCCATTTTTCTATTCTTTATTAAGAAACTGATTATATTTTTATAGTCAGTGCAATACTTAGTTGTTAATTACTTGACATTACATGATTTTTTCATTTATATATCATAGTCTATATAACAATAATTACCTCAAATTAGTATGATAAATTAAAAATACCCATCAATTATTTAAAGTACAGGAGGTATACCATCATTATGTACTTATTGAAAAAATACCAACTACTTTGGCAGATAAAAAATTTTATAATACCTTGGGTCTTATTGGTTTTTTTTATGAGCCCCCATGCCCAAGCAGCTATTAGCTTAGATATTGAACGTCTCAGTGATACACAAATTAAAATTAGTGCATCAGGGACATTTGATGATCCTACCCCAAGTTTACGTAGTTATCGTATAGCATTGATTAATCCTTTTGATAAGTTTGCAACGGGCACGGTCAATATAACAAATAATCAGCTTGTTACAGATTTACCTGCTGCACTTAATGCTTCAGAAGCAAGTCAGGTGTTTAGTGTTAAGAGTATCAATCAACCTGTTTTATTATTAGAGCTTGATGGTAAGTCTGTTGCAGGCAATATGATTTCAGGTTCTGTTGAGTTAACACTTACAAATGGAGCCAATTTTGCAAAAGCAGGAAGCTCTGGTGATGTATATTATGGAAGTAATAATGCAGCACAGTTATTAACAAATACAGGGAAGTGGAGTGTTAAAACAACAACAGCCCCACCTAGCAGCATAGGAAAAACCAGCTTATTTTTAAACAACAACCAATTTACTGCTGGTAGTTTAATAAGCTTAGATGTTGAAATTGAACCCAATGATATTGCAGCAAATCAGGTTGATGTTTACATTGGTATGATTTCCCCTAGTGGAGCATTTTTAAGCCTTAATTTAAATGGACAATTTCAACCAGGTGTTCATGCGCTTGTTAATAATTGGACACCCACACGTTTATCTCGTACTACATTGGTATCGCAAACACTAGCAGGAAATTTACCAACAGGTAAATATACAACCTATATGGTGATGGTACCTACTCAGGCAGATGCAACCCAGCAAAGTAATTGGCTCAGTTTATCATTACAAGATTTTACCTTGAATAATAAAGAAGGAGGGGGAGATACTGATCCTAGTAATACTGGAGGAGATTTGATTGATCCAAATGCCCCTCCTTCCAATATTATACCCCTTGTTAAATTTGCTGATATTACTTTACCTGTTGCTTTGGAAGATAGTGTCAGTACTGAAACAATTTGGTCATGGGGGGGCTCATTAAATCCACGCCTCTATCATGCACCAATGGCAGATGGTCGTACCTTATTTGGCTGGACTGATTTAAATTATAAGGGGCATGTTAGTATTATTAATAATGCAGGTAATGCATTAGAAAAAACCTTTGATTTTGATTACCCTGTGCGAGGGGTTGTTGCACATGATGATGGTACATTTACCGTTTTATTACATCAATCAACAGCCTTTAACCCTAAACATTCATATCAAATATATTTATCAAAACGTCGTGCTGATGGGAGTGAGATGTGGACGAGTAATTTAACAGGTTGTGCGGTTCCTCGTTTAGAAATCAGTGATAATCATACTGTGCTTGGTGATATTCGTCTTGCTTATGGTAATGGGCGTTATGGTGCTTACCATACGGTTTATGGTAAAGATTGTTTTGGTGGGCATCATGGTGACCAGCTTACTTTTATTGATGATAATGGTGAAAAATTAGGCGGTGGTTGGCGTTGGGGTTGCTCTCACTCTGTTGGGCAAGTCCTTGCCTATAATCCTAGTTTGGATAATTTTGCCGCAGTGTGTTCAAGTGATGCCTACCCACATGTTGGATTAGTCATTAATAATGCACATCATATTTTTCAAGCCTCTATAGCTCAAAATGGGCAGGTTTCTGCACAGCTTGGGCAAATTGTACCAACAGAAACGGGTTGGTTGTTACTCTTTAATGCTGTTAATCGCCCTTGTTGTGCCGCAAAAGGTACAGGTTTAGCTATTATTGATGCTGATTTTAAAGTGAAAGAAACTGTATGGTTAGGAAAAAATAGTGATGGTGAGCAAGATGCAGGGATGGCTCGTATAGGGGGGCGTAACTCTAACCAATTTCTTGTTGGCTGGCGTGATGGAGATGATCATTGGTTAGCCGTGGTAGATGGTACAGGAAAGTTTATTATTCAACCTGAAGAGGTTCGTCAATCATTACGTGCTGAGGGGAAAAATATTGAATGGGGACGGCGTAATGAACCATTTCGTACTCGCCCCGATGGTACTGTTTCATGGATACAAGGTGGGCGTAAAAAAACAACAATCCGTTTTTATCACTTTAAACCTTAAATAATTAAAAATTAATTAGCTGCTTACCTTATAAATAAGGTAAGGTAAGCGGCTTATCTAATACATTAATTATAAAAAATGATGCTAAATTTTAGTTCTACACAAATCCGTAATCAACTCTATCAGCTAAACCGTAAAAAACTCCTGTCGGTTAAAAACTTAAATGATGCTTTAACATCTATCAGTATTCCACCTACAGCAAGCCAGTGGCAGCACTTTATTGATCATTTTTTATTATGGTTAGGGAGTGTGTTGGTGACCATTGGGGGAATGTTTTTCTTTGCTTATAACTGGACAGCACTTGGTAAATTTACCAAATTTGCAATGTTAGAAGTGATTATTCTGGCATTAATGATCTGGGCAGTGAGCTGGGGCTGGAAAAAATTAAGTGGGCGTATTGCATTGTTGGTCGCCGCTTCTAGTGTAGGGGTATTACTTGCTGTGATTGGACAAGCTTATCACAGTAGTGCAGACAGTTATCAGCTGTTTCTCTTTTGGAGTATTGCTTTAATCCCTTGGGCAATCATTGCTCGCTTTATTGGTTTATGGGTGATGATACTCATCCTACTCAATGTAAGCACTTTTTTTTATTGGCAACAATACAGCGATTATTCTGTACGCATTTGGTTTACATTTGGGAGTTTATATCTCATTAATACCACTGCATTTTTTATCAGTTTACTGGTGATAAAACACCGTGCATGGTTGAGTCAACTGACCTATATAGCTACTTTATTTTGCTTAACTATACTGTATTTAGATAGCTTATTTAATACTGATAGTATGAATTGGTATAGCAGTATTTTTCTTTATTACCCTGTTTTTATTGGAATCAGTATCTATTATTTTCAATATAAACAACGTGATATTTTATGTCTTGCTAGTAATGCTTTGAGCATGATTACCTGCATCAGTGTAACAACGGTGTATATTGCGGACGTGGACAGTGCAGGATTAATTATTTTACAAGGCTTATGGGTGGTCGCTCAGGCCTCTATTGCTAGCTATTGGTTACGTCATATTGCAAAGCAATGGCAGCTTTCATCATAAAGCATTGCGGCGTTTTTCCATCATCGCATCTAAAATGGGGCGGAAAATAATTTGCATGGCAAAGCCCATTTTTCCCCCAGGGACAACTAAAGTATTCGGGCGAGACATAAATGCACCTTGAATCATGGATAATAAATAAGTGTAATCTTGATCTCGGTATTTGTTAAAACGAATAATGACTAAGCTCTCATCTGCTGTTGGAATATCACGAGCAATAAAAGGGTTGGAGGTATCAACAAGTGGGATACGTTGGAAGTTAATATGAGTATGTGAAAACTGGGGCACAATGTAGGTCACATAATCAGGCATTCTTCTAAGAATGGTTTGGGTCACCGCTTCCACTGAATACCCCCGCTCTTTACAATCACGGTTAATTTTTTGTATCCATTCCAAGTTAACACTGGGCACAACCCCAATTAATAAATCTACCCATTGCTCTACATCTACATCAGGCGTGACGACCCCACCATGCAAACCTTCATAAAAAAGTAAATCGGTATTTTCAATTAAAGGCATCCACTCGGTAAACGTACCCACTTCTTGATCATATTCATAAGCCTCTTCTTCATTATGCAAATAAAAACGGCGTTTCCCTGTCCCTTCTAAAGAGTATTCATGAAATAAAGCTTCTAATTTATCAAAATGATTGGCTTCAGGGCCAAAATGGCTAATATGTTGATCTAACTCTTCAGCTTCAGCAACCGCTACTTTCATCTGCTTACGGTTATAACGATGAAAACTATCTCCCTCAATAAAAGCAGCATTAATTTTTAACCGTCGAAAAAGCTCTTCAAATGCTTTTTTTACTGTGGTTGTCCCTGCTCCTGATGAGCCTGTGACTGCAATAATAGGATGTTTTTCAGACATAAATAAACCCTGTGATATTTAAATTATGATAATTCTAAATTAAAAGGAAAATTATTTTTTAACCATAACACATGGTAAAGATTACCATAAAAAGGTAGATTTTTTACTATGATACACATTTAATCTTTACATGCGTGATCGTTAAAATATACATGACGCTATAGGTCATTACAGTATGTGATAACATCACAGGAAAAGTAATTAAAATGGTATAAAAAGGCAGGAAAGCATACTTTCCTTAGCCATTAACTAAGGAAAGTTTGTGATAACATGATTGATGTCACTTTATTGACAGCATAGTGTTTTACTATAAAGCTGAATACATAATCTTAGTTAATCATTGAGTAATTGTGTTACGGTTGAAAGGAGTGTTTCAATTTGTGTTGGCTTTGTTAAATAAGCATCACAGCCTGCTTGTAATGCAGCTTCTTTATCTTTTTCAAAGCTGGATGCAGAAAGCGCGATAATAGGTTGCATAAACGCATCATTACGTAATGCTTCAATGGCATGATAACCATCCATGACAGGCATTTGTAAATCCATTAGTACAATATCAGGTTGGAATTGTAAGGCAAGCTCATAGGCTTCTTGTCCATTTTCAGCACAAATCACCTTATATCCCCCTGTTTGCAAATAGAATTCCATTAATGTACGGATGCTATTTACATCTTCAGCAAGCAAAATAACATAATGTTTAGATGTATCTTCTTTTGCATCTTGTACCTCTGCTATAGAGAGGTTTTCAGCACTGGTATGTGCCAATGTTGCTTGAATACTACCTTGAAAAGTAGAACCATGTTCAGAAGAGTGGAGTAATGTTAACTCTCCCCCCATCAACTCAATCAGTTGATAACTAATTGCCAGCCCTAAACCAACCCCCGGTAAATGTTTCACTTCATCCGCACGTTGAAAAGCAGTAAAAATACGCTGTTGAATATCTTCAGCAATCCCTGTCCCTGTATCTGTGACAGTAAAAATTAAAGCATCATCTTGCCAATCAATTTGTAACTTAACATAACCTTGCGTAGTAAATTTAATAGCATTATTTAATAAGTTGATAATGACTTGGCGTAAACGCAACTCATCAATATATAAACGTGCAGGCACATCATTAGTAATTTTTAAGCGTAAATCGAGATTTTTTTCTTGGGCTGCGGGGTAAAATACACGGTGCAGCTCATGGACTAATTTTTTAATATCACAGTTACTGGCTTGTAACACCACATGCCCCATCTCTAATTGTGTTTGTTCTAAAACATTATCAATTAATGATAATAAATGGGTGGCATTATCTCTTACTGTCGATAGATAATCTTCTGCATTTTCAATATCTTTATTACATTCAACAATTTCATCATTATCTTTTTGTACATTTTCCATTAACTCAGTATAGCCTACAATAGAGGTTAATGGCGTACGTAATTCATGGGATAAGTTAGCAATAAAGCGACTTTTTAATTCACTTTCTTGTTCAATGTGCTTTTTTTCCTCAACTAACGCTTGGCGTGCCATTTCTAATTCTTGCACAAGACGACTTTGTTGATAAGCAAGCAAGCTTAATTCATTGGCTTGTTGCTGTACTTTTTGTTGGCGATCATGTTCTGCGGTGGCATCTAATAATAAAATAGACGTCCCTTCATTGGTTGGAATCAAATGAACATGGGCTGCACTGCCTGATTCTGTACCAACAAATTGCAATATTTCTGTATGTCGAACAGGTAAAAAACCTTCTAAAAAAGGCACTTGTTCTACCACAGCTTGTCCTGTCTTTAAGTGGTTTAAGCCATAATGGTGAGGGTGCCCGCTCCATGAAACCAGATTACCGTCTCTATCTACTTGCAGATATGTCATGATCATATCTGAAACCCACATCGCACGGATGTACTTGGCAATGCTTAAAGGAATAGTAGACATGGGAATCTCCAGCATGAAATACAGAAAGTAAAAGTGTAAACCAATCGATTAAATAAATGGTGTGTGTAGTGATTTATGTTGCTTAAGTATCTAACATTTTAATACTTAATAATGAGAAAGCATCTTCTACGCCAATTCCTGTTTTAGCACTAGTGTGTATAATATTCCATCCTTGTGCCATATGGGAGCTCACAAGTTGTTTGCCAATTTCCCATTGATCACGTAAATCAGCTTTATTTAATAATAAAACAAAAGGCTTATCACCAAGGTGATTAGAGACTTCTTTTTGTAAATTTATTGCACTGTCCCATGTTGGACGGCGTGTCCCATCAACAACAAGAATATATCCTGCAGCACCACGTAAATAACTAGCTGTGGCAGTGGTTAATGCACCATTTCCTGCAATATCCCATAAAATTAATTTTACTTGACGACCATCAACCAAATCAACAAGTTTGGTATCAATTTTAACACCAACCGTTGTTAAATATTTATCAGAAAAGGCTTGTCGTACAAAGCGTGATACCAGACTGGTTTTTCCAACAGAAAAATCACCAATCATGCAAATTTTCTTTTGTTGCATAAATTATCTTTAAAAAAACTGGATAGATATTTTTTAGGGAGCGGATTTATTCATTAAATTAGTTTATTGACCGCTTAGTCTTTATAGCACACTTTTTCCTTGGGATAAAATGTACTATTTATAGTATACAGTATGAAAAACTATTTTTTAGTGCTATTTTTCACATAGAAACTAACTTTGCGTTGATTAAAATTAGCTTCTTTCTCTCCAAAAAGAATATCTTCTTTTTTAGCCACACTCAGGTAGCGCGTATGAATACCTTGCTGTTTTAGCCACTCTAATGTGACTTGGGCACGCGCTTGACTTAATTGTAAGTTGCGATCACGGTTATCTAACCCATCTGTATGCCCAGTAATATGAATAATAAGTGCTGGTTTTTTCAAGCGTTTTGATAAGATAATCAATTGCTTGATATCATTGACTAGTTTTTGGCGTTTAGGATCTTTTTCTGAGGTGGAAAAAGTTGTCCATTGTGTAAAAAGTAATTGATAGGTATTAATAACAGTCACTAATTGCTCATAGCTTGAAATATCTGCATTGTGTAAGGCTGTATGATCAATTTTTGAGAACCCTGTTAATTTTTTAGTGTCACTTAATAAGCGTTGATATTCAGGCGTGATGACATGACCTTCAAGATATAATTTCTTTTGTTTAACGGTAAGATTTGCAGCTTTAGAAGGTTTTAATATTTTTGTTGCGTAATGAAGTAAGTGTTTATCTGTCGAAATTAATTGATGGGTATCCACCTCTTTTACACCTGCAATGCTATGAACACGCTGTTGCGTTTTTGATAGCCATACTGATGGTGCATAACCTGATAGCTGTAACTTACCTGTCTCAAATACTGTATTGACTGTTTTGGGAGGATTTAGTTGATATGCAATCCGTTTTTTTACAAATTCAGGACTTAGATCTTCATAAGCACGCCACTGCATAGAAATATCTTTCAAACCTTTTTGTTGCATTATTTGGTTTGGATCATCTGCCAATTCATCACGTAATCCTGTAATAAATAATTGCTTATCTTTCATCCAATAGGAAGCAACAACAATTCCTGGTGTATCACGTAAAGTACTGAGAAAATCTTTTAAGGCTTGGCTGAGTGGCTCATCACGCTTTAATTGAGTTAAATCAACAGTATGACTACCTGCTAATAAAGGCAGAATATGCTCTGCTTTATCTACCCATGCAGTAGGAGCAGAACCTTGTACAAATAAGGTATTGTTATCCCAGTTAAACTTTACTGTGTTAGGAGGAGATAAGGTGGTTTTAATACGCTGGTTAATAAATTCAGGGCTGTCATCTTGATGATTTACCCAAACCCCTGCGACATCTAACTGGTATTCTTTTGCAAGTACAACAGGATCAAGTGCTAAAGGATCACGTAAGCCATGAATAATAATTTTTTTATTATCCTCTTCAACTGTCATGATATGAATGCCAGAAGCAGCCGTTAGTTCTGCTAAATAAGCTGATTTTCGTTGCCCAAATTGATAATAATGATAGGCAAGACTGCCTAAACCTCCTGCAATAACCAATAAAATTAATACATTAATTGGAGAGAGTAGTTTCTTTTTGCGCGCTTCAACTTCAGGTTTAACTTGAGAGGCAAGGGCTTTTTGTAATAATTGCTCTATATCATTAAATGCGGGGTCAGAGGTATCCCCTTCAAAATGCTCTAAAATACGCCCATAATGTGCATGAAGTGATTCCTGTAACACACGCATGACTTCACGGAAACTATAAGGTGCTGCCCCACGAATAACACAAGCCAGTACAGCATGAGGCCCTCGCTCTAACCATACATGGTACTCTCCAATTTCAACACTATTCAGTTGTTCTGTACGTGTTGTTGAAAAAGAGTCTTGAATAAAATCTTGAATTGCGGTCAGCATTGCCGAGATGGCATCTCCATCCCCAATGCTGGTATCCTCTTGCATCACATGTTGCATCAGCAAACCTGTATGCTTATGAATTAAGAAAACTTGCTCAACACGATATTGTAAAGTACGTTCAAGTACAATCTCAGCAAAGGAGCGACGTTTAACTTTAGCCTCTAACCACCATTTTACATTACGTGGAGATAAAGTACTTTCTACGCGTTGATTCAATGATTGAATTAAGTTTTTTAAGGACTCATTGATGGAGCGACGAATGGCTGGCCCCATAATGGGAAATAGTGCATCTGCAAAGACTTGGGTATCTTTTTCAACTGATTGCTTAATACAAAACTCTACAGGATGTTGTAAAGAATTAACTAATTGTTCACTATTTTTTTCATTATTTGCTTGCCGAATCGCATTGGGTAAAATTTGTGCCACTTCCACACTACGGCGTTCAGCATCATCTAAACGTACTTCTAAACGCTTAAAACGCTTTGCTAATTGTGTATTAAGCTGTTGTGATGTGGATTCATTTTTAGTCACAAAATCAGAGACAGAGCTATCAATAATATTTACTTGCTCAGATAGTTGTCGGTTACTTTGTTGCAAAGCTAAGACTGTTTTTTGCAAACTATCAACATGATTTAAGCGTGATTCATGTTTTTGCACATCAGTTTCAAGGGCTTGAAGCTGTTGGCTCGTATTTTGCGAAAATTGACGAATTGAACGCAATGCATTCGCAATAGTGGTTTTCAGTGCAGGCTCTATAGCAGGCATGAGTGCTTTCGCATATTTGGCAGGAGTTTCTTTAAACGCATTTTGCATACACTCTGTGGTCGATGTATGCAAAGCTGTACTGATCTCAGATTGGTATTTTGAAGATCGTAAGGCATTGGGTAATATCTGCGCAATTTCATCACTACGTTGTTGAGTATTATTTAAACGATGTTCTATTGCATCCAACCGCTGTTCATCATCACTCAGTAATAAAGTGCGTAATTGACTGTATTCGTCCATCTCTTTCATCAAGCCAAAAAAAACCGTAAGAGGTTTTTATATCCTCTTACTATAGTGATGTTAGTTTATGCGCAGAAATTAAAGTATTACTCTGAATCAGTAGAAACATTAAAATCTTTATTTAAACGAATCGCAAACTCAGTGAAAAATGCGGCTAAATCACTGCGGTTAATTTTTTCTTCGCTTAATTGGCGAACTTCACGTTTTACTAACTCTGTGACACTGTCATTTTGCTGGCGCAACTGCATAGAAAGCTCTTGGAACTTAGTATGGGTTTGTTGACGTAGTTGCTTGATATCACGTGTAAACTGTTCATCTAATTGAACTAAGCGATTGCTGAGTTCATTTTTTAAACCATTGATATCATGCTGTAAATCTTGTACAGCTAATAAACGTTCTTGGCGTTCTGTTTTAGATTTCTCGCCTAAGTTATCAATTTCGTTGTTAAGTAAATCCTCTATGGCTTTTACACGCTGTAACATTTCTTCGCGTAAATGCCCGCCTTCTTGTGCGACACGCTCTTCTAAACGTTTAAAACGTTTATCGTAATCACGCATGTGCCCACCGAATAAAATATCACGAATTTTATCGATATTTCCGACATTAGCACCAATATTTTCAACACTGGCTTCTAGTGCTGCATCCACTTCATTTGACTCTAATTGTTGTTCAGCAGCACGCAAATTTTTATCAACATCTCCCGCACTTGCGTAGCTGGAATTATCTTGAGTCATTTTATTTCCCCCTGATGTATGGACAGATAGAACATGCGGCTTTTCAAATTGACTGATGCTTGCCATAGGTGTTTCTTGTGTTTCATTGGACATCATATTGCTCCCGCAACGCGTATGTCAGATAAAATTTGTAGTAATAAAAATTATTTAATAATGCAGTATGATAGCATGATAAAGTGTAGAAATAGCGTTATTTTACGCTACTTATATGACAAAATATCATGTATTACTTACTTAAATTATAGGGTGTAACTTTACTATGATGCATAGTTAATGATGCACGCTATGCTAACATGATTTAAAAATATCTCATACTTATCACTATACATTAATTATCTAATTGTATCATATATAGATATAGGCATATCTAAACTGAAATAAATACCTTAAAAACATTTTTAATGTTTTACTTTAAATAATAGCTCTTTTTTATCTTTTTGTTGTGAGAAGGCGATAAAATTATCGGCAACCAACACTATAATTTTGAGTCCCCTTTGATACGTTTTATAATGGGCAGCTGAAAAAACTATTAGCTTAATTTTAATAGTTTCATGAGAGAAAAATAATGTTAAAAAATTTAACTATTAAAAACTTTCGGCAATTTGAAGAGGTCACACTCCAAAAATTAGCCCGTATTAACCTTATTGCAGGTAGAAACAATGTAGGTAAATCTAGCTTATTAGAAGCAATAGAATTATATGCTGCTGCTGGGTCACCTTATATTGCTGCACAATTATTAGATAAGCATGAAGAACGTACTTTATTTAATGGTGAAGAGAATCAGCTTCCTCTTCAGTATTTATTTCACCAACGTCACATTAATAAGAGCATTCTTTATATTGGTGATCAGGAAGAAAAAAATTATTTAACTTATACTCACCATCAGTTTATTGAGCAAGATATAAATATTGATAACTTACCTAAAGGAATAGAGCAAGAAAATCACCCTCTTACTCGGTTAGGGATTGCACGTATAAAGAAAATACACAAAATTGAACAAAATGAAGTGACTCATGAAAATAAGTTAAATGGGGTGGATATTTCTTTCCAATATAATTCATTGAGTGAAGTGAAAAACCGCCCTTTTTTATATGAAAGTAATTATGATGAAAAAAAGGAGCGTTTACGCTATCACGATTTAGCAGATGAATTAGGACTTCCTGCTACACGCTCTGTGCCTACAGGTTTATGTAAAACAGAAGAGCTTGCTCGTATGTGGGATGACATTGTTTTTACTTCAAAAGAACAACAAGTTATTCAAGCTTTACAGTTTATTGAGCCAAAATTAATAGATATCACCTTTATTCGTAATAAAATGATTGTGGTAAAGCTGGCAGATCGACATGAACCTATTCCGTTAAAAAGTTTAGGTGAAGGAGTATCACGATTATTTCAGTTATTTTTATACATGGTTAATGCTCAAAAAGGTGTTTTATTAATTGATGAATTTGAAAATGGTTTACATTATCGTATTCAGCCTAAAATCTGGGCATATATTTTTCAATTAGCAGTTGATTTAGATATCATTATTTTTGCAACAACGCATAGTTTTGACTGTATTCGTAGCTTTTCTACTGCATGGGAAAAATTCCCAGAGCTTGGAAGCTACCATCGATTAAGCCATAGTAAAGTTAATCATAAACTGCTTGCCGTTATGTATGATCAACCCTCATTACTTGATGCAATAAAGTATGAAGCTGAGGTGCGCTAACTATGGCACAGGTAGCCAGTATTAAAATAATTAACAATTTAAATGAATTTGATCATTCAAAAATAGGTATTTTATTTGTTGAAGGTATTGATGAATGCAATGTAATACGTGTGTTACTTCAAAAATATGACATAAATAGTGAAAATATAGTTATTTTGAATTGTCGTGGTAAAGAAAATTTAACTAAAATTTTAGCGCAATTTTTACACAGTGATGAGTACTCTTATCAATATGTTGGTATTATATTAGATGTTGATGACCCTAAACATGATGGTATACAAGCTTGCTTACAAAGTATTCAAAATATTTTTAATAAGCAGCAACAACACTATGATCCTGCATTTAATTATCGCAAGCAGTTTACAGCTAAAAAAATAACTGATACAGGATTAGTTATAAAACCTCAAAACTATCATTTACCTCATGTTGGTGTTTGGTTGATGCCAAATAATAAAGATAATGGCATGTTAGAAGATTTTCTCATGAAGCTATTAAATAGTGATTTAGAAAAAAATGCCATTGAGTTTGCAAAAAAATGTGTAGAGGAAGCACAAACCAAAGGGTTTGCAAGCTATAAACCAACACATCAAAGCAAAGCAATTATTCACACTTATTTATCATGGCAAGATCCAACAGGTGCTCCTTTTTCTCAAGCACTTCAAAATAAAACCCTTAAACATGATGCACCCCTTGCACAGAATTTTATCCATTGGTTAAAGGACACATTTGCACTATGAACGTATTAATTATTGGTAACGGTGGGCGTGAACATGCCTTAGCGTGGAAAGCAGCACAATCACCAGCAGTTGAAACTGTCTTTGTTGCCCCAGGGAATGCAGGGACTGCTTTAGAACCTAGCGTTAAAAATGTCGCCATTGGCGTAGAAGATATTGAAGCGCTCGTTAAGTTTGCACAAGAAAATACAGTGGGCTTAACCATTGTGGGCCCAGAAGCACCGTTAGTGATTGGTGTAGTTGATGCTTTCCGTGCTGCAAACTTAAAATGTTTTGGTCCTACTCAAGGGGCAGCACAATTAGAAGGCTCTAAAGCCTTTACAAAAGATTTTCTGGCTCGTCATAACATTCCTACTGCTGGCTATGGTAATTTTACAGATGTTGCCAGTGCCTTAGCTTATGTAGATGAGTTAGGTGTGCCTTTAGTGATTAAAGCGGATGGTTTAGCGGCTGGAAAAGGGGTGGTGATTGCACAAGATATTGATCATGCAAAAGAAACGGTAAAAGATATGCTTTCAGGGCAATCTTTTGGTGAAGCAGGACACCGTGTGGTAATTGAAGAATTTCTACAAGGTGAAGAAGCCAGCTTTATTTGTATGGTAGACGGTGAAAATGTGTTAGCTTTAGCCACCTCCCAAGATCATAAAGCCCGTGATGAAGGCGATAAAGGGCCTAATACAGGGGGGATGGGTGCATACTCTCCTGCGCCTGTGGTCACTGATGAGATGCATCAGCGCATTATGGAACAAGTGATTATGCCAACTGTACGCGGTATGGCAGCAGAAGGTAATCCTTACACTGGCTTTTTATACGCTGGGGTGATGATTAATGATCAAGGTGTGCCAAATGTTTTAGAGTTTAACTGTCGTTTTGGTGATCCTGAAACTCAGCCCATCATGTTGCGTTTACGCTCTGATATTGTTGAACTGTGCTTAACGGCTTTAGAGTGTAAACTTGATACAGCAGAAGCAAACTGGGATCCACGTGCCAGTTTAGGTGTTGTATTAGCCGCAGGTGGTTACCCTGCTGATTACCGTAAAGGTGATGTGATTTCTGGATTAGACTGCGATAAAGACTCTGATACGGTGAAAGTATTCCAAGCAGGCACAAAGTTGAATGATGCACAACAAGTGACTACCAATGGTGGGCGTGTATTATGTGTGTGTGCATTAGGTGACAGTGTGTTAGAAGCCCAACAAGCAGCGTATAAAGCAGCGAATAATATTAAATGGGATGGGATGTTTTGTCGTCTTGATATTGGTTACCGTGCTATTGCACGTGAAATTGCCGCAGCAGATAAATAAAGAGGCATTGCATTGAGTTACCAAGTTGTTAGTGATTTATTACAAGAATGTGCCTGTGGTGTTGGGGCTGCTGAAGCACACGGTATTGTTTGTGGCCTATTATGTGGTGAAGCCGATGTAGATTTAGTACGTTGGTGGCAATTATTAGATGCTAAAAACCTACCTGAACAAGACGGTGAAAATCTATTACAAGATTTATTAAACCAAACCTCAGATGATTTATCCTCTCCTCAGTGTAATTTTGCCTTATTTTTACCTGATGATGAAAGGGATATTGACGAGCGGGCTGAAGCTTTGGGACAATGGTGTCAAGGTTTATTATATGGTTTGGGGATTACTGCCCCTGAAGAAGAGGCAGAGCTGCAAGCTGAAATTCTCCATGATATTAGCAAAATTTCACAAATCAATCACTTAAACAGTGATGATGATGAAAGTGAACGCGCCTATATGGAGTTGGTCGAATATTTGCGAGTGGCAGTATTACAAGTTTACGCCATTCAACGCCAATAAAGAATAATGATTAAACAACACGAATTTGCACAACGCCGCCAACGCTTAATGGATATGATGGGAGGGGGGAGCATTGCCATTGTTCCCGCTTCTCCCGTTCGTTCTCGTAATCGGGATGTTGATTATACCTATCGCCCTGATAGTGATTTTTATTACTTAACTGGGTTTGCTGAACCTGAAGCAGTGATGGTTTTATTACCAGAACGTGAGCAGGGGCAGTATATTTTATTTTGCCGTGAGCGTGATATTGAGCATGAGCAATGGCACGGTCGACGCGCGGGTTTAGAAGGCGCGTGCGAGTTATATGGGGCAGATGATGCTTTTCCTATCGATGATATGGATGAGATCATGCAAGGCTTGCTAGAGTGCTGTGATCAACTGTATTACGCAATGGGTGTACACCCTGATTTTGATCATCATGTATTAGATTGGTTAAATCAATTGCGGGAAAAAGGGCGTAAAGGTATTAATGTCCCTAAAGAGATTATCACTTTAGATCATATTTTGCATGAAATGCGCTTATTTAAATCATCGACTGAATTAGGTGTGATGCAACATGTGGCAGATTTATCTGCTGAGGCACACCGTCGAGCGATGCAAATTTGTCGCCCTGATATGTATGAATATGAGCTAGATGCTGCCATTATGCATGAGTTTATGCGTCATGGTTGCCGTCATGCTGCCTACCCCAGTATTGTCGGGTCAGGGGAAAATGCGTGTATCTTGCATTACATTGAAAATAACCGCCAAATGCAAGATGGGGATTTAGTACTGATTGATGCGGGGGGAGAATTTGATTCTTATGCTGCAGATATTACACGTACTTTTCCTGTTAATGGGCGTTTTAGCCCTGAACAGCGTGAAATTTACACGATTGTATTAGCAGCACAAAAGGCTGCCATTGCCGCCTCGGTGGCAGGGGCAAATTGGGATGCACCTCATCAGGCTGCAACAAAAACCATTATTGAAGGTTTGCAATCTTTAGGCATTCTGATTGGTAAATACGATGATATTTATGAAGAAGGTTCCTATCGTCGTTTTTACATGCATCGTACAGGGCATTGGTTAGGTATGGATGTGCATGATGTCGGTGATTATAAGGTTGATAATGAATGGCGTACCTTAGAAAAAGGCATGGTCATGACCATTGAACCGGGGATTTATATTCCTCAAGCTGAAGATATTGATCCACGTTGGTGGAATATTGGTATCCGCATTGAAGATGATGTCGCCTTTACTGATAAAGGGCTGCATATTCTCACTGCTGATGCACCAAAAGAAATTGCAGATATTGAGCAACTCATGTCACAGTAATTTTCTTTAATAGCTAGGTCATCTCACCTCCCTAGGGGTGACCTCGTTTATTTTCTCCCATTGAACACCCAAAGCGGATACCCTGCCTATGCTAGAAAATGCTCGAATTCGTCTTGCTGGTATGGAAGCCTTATTGCTACTTTGCTTTATTGCTTTATTAGTTGGCTTACTTTCAGGGAGTGTGATCATTTTCTTCCGCTTTCTGATTGAAGGTGTACAGTCTTTTATTTTCCCTCATGGTATTCCTGAAAAATTTGATAATCTTCCTTTAGCTGTCCGCATTTTGCTCCCTGTGAGTGCTTCGATTGGTTTGTATTTTGTTCTCACATGGGTACCTGCCGCCTATCGTGCGACAGGGATTGTGCATGTTATTGAACGCTTTAATTTTCATCAAGGCTATTTATCATGGCGTAACGCACTCACCCAGTTTTCAGGTGGCTTAATTGCATTAATAGCAGGTTTTTCTGTTGGTCGGGAAGGACCTTCTGTACATTTAGGGGCTGCCTGTGGCAGTGGCTTAGGGCAGATGTTACACCTACCTAATAATAGTTTACGTATCTTGGTGGCGTGTGGTGTCAGTGCTGGGATTGCTGCCTCATTTTATACCCCCTTAGCGGGAGTGATGTTCTGTATTGAAGTGATCATGATTGAATACAGCTTAAATACATTAGTCCCTATTGTATTATCAGCAGTGATTGGTGCGGTGATGACAGATATATTTTTTGGGGATGGGACGGTATTTATGGTACCTCATTTCCTAGTACAAGATTTCTCTGTTGAACTTCCGATCTTTATTTTATTAGGCATTACAGTTGGTGTGCTGGCAAAGTTTTTTATTATTGGGCTTAATTGGGTGACACGCATCAGTAGTACATGGCCCTTATTTCAGCGTTTATTTTTAGCAGGAGCATTAACAGGTTTATTTGGTGCCCTATTACCTGTTATTTTAGGGTCAGGCTATGACAGCGTAAACCTAATGTTAGTGGGAGAGATATCGTTAGTTTTATTACTACAAATTGCGTTATTTAAATGTATTGTCTCTTTTACCACGGTGGGGTTGGGTGTTCCTGCGGGGATTATTGGCCCTTTATTTATGATTGGGGCAGCAGCAGGCGGTGCTGTAGGTATTATTGCCTCTTATTTTTTTGAAGTAAACGAGATTTCTTCTGTTGGTTTGTATGCAATGCTGGGTATGGGCGCAATGATGAGTGCAACGCTACAAGCTCCGCTTGCTGGCTTGATTGCATTATTAGAACTAACAGGAAACCCCAATTTAATTCTACCTGAAATGCTGGTTATTGTGATTGCTAACCTTGTTGTGTGCAGCCGCCCGTGGAAGCAGCAATCTGTCTTTATGACTTTACTGCAAGCACGAGGCTTAGATGTACGAGATGATCCTGTTGCCCAAGCATTACGCCGTGTAGGAGTCGCAAGTGTGATGGAGCGGCATATTATTAAGCAACCCCGTTATATCTCTTTTAAAGAAGCGCAAACGTGTTTGCAAGCCACACCAATGTGGATTATTGTTGAAGAAGTTTTTGAGGATGAAATTTGTCGCAATAATTTATTACTAACTGCTGATTTAGCACATTTTGTTGCCACACACCCTGATGTTGAAACCATTGATTTACTTGCCTTGCCTGCAAAACGTTTACAGCTTGCCCCTATAGCCTTACAAGCAACATTACAAGAAGCATCACACGCCTTACAACATCAAGAGGCAGAGGCGTTGTATATCGTGCGCCATGAATTTAGTCGGCGGGAGCATATTTATGGTATTGTGACCCAAGACAAAATACAAAGTGCATATCAATAAGAAATATATCTATTCAAAATATACTTTATTAATTATTGACTTACAAGTAATGTAAGCCAACAATTTAAGCCACTATTATTATTTTTTATCTGCAGCTTTTTCTGCTTCAACTTGCTCTTTTGTAGGCACTGGATTCTTTTCTTTAGTTTCCACTTTTTTCAATTTAGCTTTATCAAAACCAACAATTTCTGAAAGATTAGGTTTATCTGACATGATTAGATCCTTATTAAGTCAGTGAGATGAAAAAAGGGGAGTGATTAGAAACATTTTCTATGTACAATAGAAGGACCACTCTCATCATACTCTGTCTTGCTAATCCACATTTGTTGGAATGCATCAAGGGAGGCAAGAATAGAACCCCCAATCCAAACACTGTATTTTCGCTCTGGTGGAGCAATAATTTTAATTTTCATGGTAGGTGGAGCTAAAGCTGAAATTTCTTTTTGCATCCGATCAGTAATACCAGGGAACATGGTTGTACCACCACTTAAAACTGTATTAGCATATAAATCTTTGCGGATATCCACATCACACTTCATAATAGAATTGTAGGTTGTTTCATGAATACCTGCTGATTCCATTCCAATAAATGCAGGTTGGAATAATGTTTCAGGGCAACGAAAACGCTCACTGTCTAGTGTAATGGTTTGACCATCAGGTAGCTGATAGGTTTTCTCAAGTGATTTTCCACTGGCAGCTGTTTGCATTTCTTGTTCAAAATCAAGCGCAACATAAGAAAGCTTTTCTTTTATATCACGAACAATTTCAGTTTCTGCTTTTGCTGTAAGATTATAGCCACGTTCTGTCATGACTCTTGCTAAATAATCAGTTAAATCACGACCTGCTAAATCAAGTCGGATAATCGCATGAGGTAAAGCATAACCTTCATAAATAGGAACTGTATGACTCACACCATAACCTGAATCTAAAACAATTCCTGTTGTACGTCCACAGGCATAAAGTGCCAGTACTGCTTGAATAGCGACGTATATTGAAGGGATTCCAAAATTATCAAAGCATATCTGTGTCATTTTTTCACGATTTGCTTTAGGGTTTAGAGGTGCTTCAGTTAATAAAACAGGGTGTTCTTTTGGATCAACTCCAAGTTTTTCATGAAAAGTATAATGTAGAATTTTTTCATAATCATCCCAATTGGTCACAATGCCATGTTCGATGGGACGTTTAAGAGTAAGCTTATCACTATTGGCTAAAGCTTCATCTCCAACATAATATTCTTTGCTCATCGTTACACCAGCACGGGGGTAACCGACGACACTTGGGAAAACAGTTAAAGGTGCGTCATCTCCAGCAAAACCTGCTTTGATCATCCCTGACCCAGTATCAATTACAATGGGTACGCCATAATCTTCTGTCATTATCCATTTCCTTTAGAGTTCAACAAGTTATTTATTAAGGTTTATTATTAAAATAATATTTTAAACTTTATCTGAAAAAAAATAGGTGCGCAATATTTTTATTAAGTAGGTCTATCATTTATAGTTTAATTTTAATAAAATTTAAACTTACAAAACTATTTATATTTTATAAGTTTAACTATAATAAATATTCAAAATGTGGATTGTTTAACTTAAAGATTTATGATGAAAATAAAAAAATATATGCTCAAAAAAATAAAAGCTTTTATAGAGATTATTTTCCCTTTTTTATTTGCTTTTTTTATGATTATTGGTTGTATACGTGACGGCTTAAAAGAGTGGTTTGGTATTAAAAATCCTGAAGTTGAAAATCCTGAAAATATTAACCAACTTATAGAGGTATTAGGTAGGCAATATGATAGAAAATATGAGCCTGAATTTAATCTTTATGAGATCATCATAAATGACATAAGTAAATATATTGAAGCCGATGGGGATATCAAAGATAATAGTAATAGTTGGCAACTTATTGATTTTTGTATTTTTAGATATATGGATGATGTTGTGGAATGGCTTGTAAAACAGGGTGCTGATATTAATGCTCAAAATGATGAAGGTAACACACCACTTATTGAGATATTTAAATCAGATATTTATGATATTTTTGAAGATTATGATGGGGATAAGGAAGAAATTATAAAAAATAGAGCGGATATTGATTTTCCCCAAGTAAAAAACTTAATTCGTCTTGGAGCAGATAAAAGTATTGCTAATCATAAAGGGGAAACAATTGAAAGTATTGCTTTAAAACACGGAAAAGAAATTTATTCACTTTATCAAGAGCATTTTTTATAAAAACCTTGCAACTAAGCTTTTGAAAAAATGTAGTTTAAATAGCTATATTCTAATATTTAGAGTACATCCTGTTAGATATATTTTATCCAATAATCTAACAGGTATGATTATAAATATTCTAATGGTGGTGATGATGTTCCATTGTATCAGCAGAGTCAGAAGTGGGTGCACTGGCTGCTGCATCAGGCATCACATGACTACTGTGATCACCGTGTCCTGCATGTCCACCATGCCCAGAATGATCATGAGTACCAAATAACATAAACATACCAAACACTAAAATACAGGCACCTGCAACACGGCGTACCACTAACTTACGTGTAAATTGGGTAAAAACCTGAGCCGTCGCACCTAACATAAATAACATTGGTAATGTGCCTGCACCAAAAGCAAGTAATAAAGCACTACCTTGTAAAGGGTCAGCACTGGCTAAGGCTAAAGGTAAAATACTATAAACCAGCCCACAAGGTAACCAGCCCCATATCACACCTAAACCTAAAGCTTGCAATGGGCTTTTAACGGGGATAAAGCGTCGCCCAATGGGCTCTATTTTTTTCCATAAATGTGCGCCTGATTTTTCTAAAATAGTCAGGGCTTGCCACCATGAGCCAATATATAAGCCCAAAGCAATCATAAATGTACCTGAAATCCATGCAGAGACAACATGAGGATTATCCATAGGTAACAGGTTAGAGAACTGTGCCCCTAAAAATCCCATCAGCCCCCCAGCAAGCATATAACTAAAAATACGCCCTACGTTATAAGTCAGCAAGTAGGGGAGTAAATGCAGGTACTTACCTCGAACTGATTCAGGTAAGCCCATTGTTAATGCACCAACAATTCCTCCACACATTCCCACACAATGTATAGATCCTGCCAGCCCAGCAAGAAAGGCTGTAATGAGTGTAAATTCGGTAGACATGCTGCCCCTTAACCAGTAAGCGTGTGTAATAAGGTATCGTGATTAAAAACAACTTATTAGTATATCATATCCCTATTTGACTATACGTATTCAATAACACAGTAATAGTAAGAAAGAGGTAGGCTTAAGGGGAATTTTTTAAGGAAAAAGATAACTAAATGTAGACAAAGAGGAGAGATAAATGGGACAAGTAAACATATGTCCCATTAATTTAAATTTAATGGCGCATACTGGGCGCATCTAAATTTTTACCTTTATTAATAATAGCCAAATATAACTCAATCGCATCATACTCTGGCGCATCAGGGGGGAGTGGGTTGGCACGAATACTGACATTACACCATTGTATACGTTTACGAATATCCCAAATTTCTCCACGACTGGTGCGATAAACAGGGAAATGATTAAGTACATTACTCAGCGGCAATAAATATTGCCCTCGTATCCAACGTTTAGCTGATGCTTGATGACAATCAGAGCATGAGAAATTAAGCTGTCCAATCTTTTGTTTAATCAGTTGTTCCCCTTTTTCAAAGGTTTTTTTACTATTTTTATCATCAATACTGACATTCATAGGAGTACCGTGGGCAAGATGTCGTAGATAAGAAGTCAAAGCTAAGTTTTTATAGCTACTAAAATAATATTCCTCTGTTGTGGTTGCTAATGCATGACGTGCAACAAATTCCTCTACCCCTAGAAATTTTTCCATAGAAGGTGCATATTTAGGCATTTGTGCCGCCCATGACTTAAATGTTTTTTCAGGCGTTTGATGACAATCAAAACAAGCTTTTCCATTTTTACCTTGTAGCTTAAATAAAGCTTCCCCTTTACTAACATAAAATAAAGCAGGATTTTCAAATAAATCTAAAGATTTATTCTGATGAATAGGGCGTTGACTGGGATCATCTAAAGGATTATTAAATTCATGACTTTTATTTAAAGTTTTTAAATAAGCAACAATATGAGTAATATCCTCTAAACTTAATAAACCATGTGCCCCCCAAGGTGGCATTAAAGTATTAGGGTTAAAGCGTCGCGCATCATAAATATAATTAAATAAATATTTATCGGAATACTCATTTTCACCTAACATACGTAAGTCACTGCCCACATTACCTGCTAACTTTGCCTCAGGGACAATATGACAAGCAACACATGTTCCGCCATTTTTACGACTGAATACTAATTCTCGTCCTTTTTTAACATCAGCCTTTATCTTGGGAATCTCTAATAATACAGATAATTTATTTGGTACACTGTTATCAGCTAAAGTATTAAACTGTGTCCAGTCATGTTGCCGCCATGACGCAGGGCGTTTCCACGGAACACGATATACTGTACTTTGTGTATCCAAGGCAACTGTATTGCTAAAGCGTGCAGCAAAACTATGAGAAGGAAAAAAACCGATGATCATGCAGCTGTAAAGAATAATAATTTTTAACATGTGATATTCTCAGAATATTTTCAATCATTAATAATGATGTTTTATTTTTAAAATACGTTTTACTATTTTTTGCTAAATAAATGTATATATAAGATTAAATATTTATGCAATTTTCACACGCATTATTAATGTGTTTAATTTATCATTAATAAATACTATTTTAATTATGGCATAAATATAGCTAACACAAAGAATATATATAATAAATTAGGTGATGTGCAATGTGTGGGGAGAAAGCAATTAAAATCGTGTATGAAGGTGATACACAAACGGTTATCAAAGGAGAAAATTGTTCACTGGTTATTACAACACAAAATGCAGATGAACGTTCCGTACTGATAGAAAAAGAATCTAACTCTATTCCTAGCCCTTATCGTGATTTAAATGCCTTTACTGAACATGATTATGGTATTTTTTTTGGACGTGAGCGACTAGTACAAAAATTACATGAAAAATTAACACAACTACATCAACGTGATCACAGTGGGCAATTGCGAATATTGCCTGTACTTGCCCCTTCTGGTATGGGAAAAACATCATTAATTCGAGCTGGATTATTACCTGAACTCGCTGCACAGCCTTTACCTAATTGTAGCCGTTTAAATGTTTTATTATTAACCCCTACGCCTCACCCTATTCGTAATCTAGCACAACTACTAGCCCGTACATGTCGTAATAGTCGAAAAGAACCAGATATTCATGCACTACAACAAGCTCTTTTTACAGATAACTGTGCATTACGTAATACTATTGAACAAAGCAGCCTTTCCTCTACCCCACCTCCCTATCTTTTAGTTATTGATCAGTTAGAAGAATTATTTAGTGTCTGTAACAGTACAGAAGAACGACATTGTTTTATTAATAATATTTTATGGGCAGCAACCAGTGTACATATTCCTATTTCAATTATTTTAGTCTTACGCAGTGATTTTTTACACCATATTCAACAGCACCACGTTTTATACCAAGCAGTGAGTAAAAATGCGTTTATTGTCCCCATATTAAGTAGCCAAGAATTACGTCAAATTATTGTCGAACCTGCTAAACGTATTGGTTATCTTTATGATGATAAAGTGGTTGATACTTTATTGACTCAGACACGCCAATGCCAAACTGCGTTACCTTTATTACAATTTACCTTAAGTCGCTTATGGTGGGGGATGAATCAAGGTATTGATCCACTGTCTGCTTTACAGGCATTAGGGGGAGTCAGTCATGCACTGAATACGACAGCAGAACAGCTTTATATTTTGTTATCACAATCTAAAAAAGAGATTGCCCGTGATATTTTTTTAAAAATGGTGCATTCCTTGGATACAGGGCAATATGTACGTCAACGTTTTGTATTACATAATGAAGAGGATGCAGAGTTGTTGGCTGTATTACAGTATTTCTCTCAAGCAGATGCTCGTTTTGTACAATTAACTCATAAAAAAGATAAAGTGATTGCGACCATTAGCCACGATATTGTTTTGCATTCATGGCAGAGTATGCAGCAATGGCTAATACAGCAGCGAGAAATTAAGTTATTTTTTAGCTATTTAAGTAAGGCATCTGTAGATTGGGATAAAGCAGAACGGAAACGCTATTTTCTGTGGAGTATTGCTGAAGTGCGCTTGATCAAACGTTTTTCTCAGCAGTTTCAGCGACAAAGTACAGCAATTGAAAAAAGCTTTATTGAAGCATCAGAACGGTATTTTTATATTAAGCGTTTTATGGTGACAACAGGTGTTTCACTTTTAGTATTAAGCTGTTTTTACTTAAGTTTATCTATGTGGGACAGTCAAACACGTATTCATACGGCTTATGCTGCCCAGCGTTCTGCACAGCAACAACAACAACAGGCTGAAAATGTAGCCGCAACAAAAGTGGCTGAATTAGAGCAAACGCGTGTGACCTTAAAACTTATTGAGGAAGAATTGTATAAAGCCCGTCTTGCTGAACAGCAGGCAAGGGAAAAAGCATCAAATCTTCAACAAACCCTTGATCAAGCAAAATTAACAGGAAAAAAAGGGCTAAAATCTAAAAAATTACGCCAAATCACTTACCCTCCAAGTCATGTAAGAAAGAAAAAACGCCCTAGCAAAAAACAAGCAACTCCTCGTAAAAATAGCAATGTAATAAAAAATACAAATGAACTATTTTAAATATTAGCTTCTTTCCTTACACTGAATATCTTTTTATTAAAATAGGCTATCGTACTGACTTTAAAGCATGGCGAATTAGTTCTTCACTACTCATTTCTGGTTTTTTCACTGCATTAACAAGGCGACTGGCTTCTTGGGCTTTATAACCTAATGCAATTAAGGCACTGATCGCATCTTCTGTTGGGTTAGCAACCCCTGCTAGTAATCCTCCAGTATTAGGTGTTGTTGCCGTTGTCGCTGTTGTGACAGGTATACTAAAATCAAGTCGATCACGCATTTCAACCACTAAACGTTCGGCGGTTTTTTTCCCCACCCCTGAAATACGTGTGAGCTGAGTCACTGCGCTATCTTGAATACAATGAATAAAGGTTGCCACATCCATAGCAGAAAGAATGGCTAAGGCTAGTTTTGCTCCCACCCCATTGACTTTAATCAGTTCACGAAATAAACGCCGCTCTACTGTTGATGCAAAACCATATAAAGTATGTGCATCATCACGAATTGCTAAATGTGTGTAAATATGTACGGCTTGGTTTAACTCGGGCAATTGTTCACAAGTTGATAAAGGAGCCTCTACCTCATACCCAACCCCTTGTACATCAATAACAAGTGAAGGGGAATTTTTTTCTAATAAGTTGCCACGTAAATGACTGATCATTATGATAGACCTATATTGCTAGGTTAGAGCTTAGCTAAAAAAAGGTGTTTAGTAAGTAGGTAGTTATCAATAATGTGCTACAAACTAAATAGAGAACTCATCTACTGTGGTGATGAGAAAGTGTTTGGGCAGTATGAGCATGACATAATGCAATGGCTAAGGCATCTGCAGCATCTACTTGTGGTATATCAGATAAACTAAGCAATAATTTCACCATATGCTGTATTTGAGATTTATCCGCATGTCCCTGTCCAACAATAGCTTTTTTGATTTCTGTAGGGGCGTATTCATATACAGGTAAATCTTGATTCACCGCAGCAACAATAGCAGCTCCTCGCGCTTGCCCAAGTTTTAATGCTGCATCAGGATTACGTGACATAAATACTTTTTCAATTGATAATACATCAGGTTGATAGGTGGTGATAATTTCATCCACCCCAGCAAAAATCTCTTTTAAACGTATTGGCATCTCTTTAGTATGCATACGAATACAGCCACAAACAATATAACGAAACTGTCGATTTTTTTGCTCAATGACCCCAAACCCAGTAATCCGTGATCCGGGGTCTATGCCTAAAATGCGCATTAATTAGCCTAATTCAGCCAATTCGGCTAATACATCATCACTAATATCGGCATTAGAATAGACATTTTGCACATCATCAAGATCTTCTAAGCGATCAATCAGACGTAACATTTTTTCTGCTCCGTCTTTATCTAATACAGATTTATTTTCTGCACGCATTGTCACTTCTGCATTATCCGCTTTTAAGCCAGCCGCTTCTAACGCTTCTTTAACATCCATAAAGCTATCAGGTGCTGTTAACACTTCGATACTGCCATCATCATCCGTGATGACATCCTCAGCCCCTGCTTCTAAAGCAGCATCCATAATAGTGTCTTCATCACTGCCTGCTGGGAAATTTAATACCCCTTGCTTTTCAAACATATAAGAAACAGAGCCATCTGTGCCTAAGTTTCCACCTGCTTTGGTAAAGGCATGACGCACTTCAGACACTGTACGGTTACGGTTATCTGTCATGCAATCTACCATGACAGCAACACCACCTGGACCGTAGCCTTCATAACGAATTTCTTCGTAATTATCGCCTTCTGTATCACCTGAACCACGCTTCACAGCGCGATCAATAGTATCCCGTGTCATGTTCCCTGCAAGGGCTTTATCAATTGCAGCACGAAGGCGAGGGTTGGAGGAAGGATCGCCTCCGCCTAATCGTGCAGAAACGGTGATTTCACGAATTAATTTTGTAAAAAGCTTACCACGCTTTGCATCCTGAGCACCTTTACGATGTTGGATGTTAGCCCATTTACTGTGTCCTGCCATAATATTAAACTGTACTGTATTTGCGGGTTAGGAAAGTATTAGTATTTGTCACGAACATAGGTATGTTTGTTTTATCGTTATAAAACAAAAGCATTGATATTATTCAAGGGGTCAACACTAACAATAAAGTGAGGCGTATAATGTTGTTATCACGCACTCTATTTCCTTTGTATTATAACAACTCTTGGCAGTGGCTTCAGGTTTATATTCTACCTTAGCGACCTATTACAAAAAGGGGGTAAGGTAAGCCTATTTTTAGATAAAATAGCTTACCTTGTATCTTTAATGATAATTTAAGAGGTTTGTTCTGTTGGGGTTTGCAATGATGCATTGTCTGCTTTTTTTGCTCGGTATTTATGACCATAGGTAATTAATAAACCTGCAAAAATAATTAATCCAGCGCCGAGTAAGAAGTTCAGATCAATACTCTCACTCCAGAAAATCCAACCATATAAGCCTGCAAAAATTACTGCAACATAAGTAAATACGCCCATTTGCCCAACAGGTGCACTCATAAATGCACGGGTCATTAATATTTGTCCCAGTAAACCAAAGCCACTTAAACAAATTAATAAGATTAAGGTATCTTGGCTAGGTGTGACCCATGACCAAAACATAGGGACAGAAGAAACGACTAAACAAATTAATGCAAAGTAGAATACAACACGCATACTCGGTTCTGTTTTTGACATATAGCGAATGGTGGACTTTGCAAAAGCAGCAAAAGCACTTCCTAATAAGGCAATCAATGTCACTGAGGAAAGGGAAGCAATTTCTGGTTGTAGTAAAACCGCCACCCCAATAAAACCAATTACAATTGCCCAACGGATATTGCTAGATAGGGACTCTCCTAGCCAAAATAAGCCAATTAATGGCATAAACAAAGGGGAGGTCATTTTTAATAAGGCGGCATCGGCTAAAGGGATACGGGAAATAATATAAAAGAAGCAATACATTGCCCCTAAGCCCCCTAATGAACGAATAATATGCCAATGAAAATTCTGAGTTTTTAATTTTTGTAACATGCCTTTGCGTAAATACCATGGAAAAAGTAGCATGACAAAAAATAAATTACGGAAAAACACCACAGATTCACTGGGCAATTCTAACGAAACTAATTTAATAGTTGCTGCCATTGAAGCAAACATAAGCTCTGATGCAATAACTAATAACGCGCCTAAGATTAAACTTTGTTTATGCATAAGGGGTGTTTATTTAACCTAATAATAGAAAGTGTAAAAAGGAGGGTGTATAAAAATATTTAACACTTAAATTATTGTATCACAGTTATTCATGTCTTGTTTTATATAGAAAAAGGAGGGATTTATAGTAATGCTTATAAAAAGAAGAGAGAAAAATAGGAAAATTCGGGTTATCCTAAATAGCTAACCCGAATAATATAATTGGTGTTTTAGAAGTATTAATACTATTAATTTACTGCGCCAATAGATAAGAATTCAATTAATGCTTTTTGGGCATGTAAACGGTTTTCAGCTTGATCCCAGACAACTGAATCTGCACTATCAATGACTTCAGCTGTCACTTCTTCGCCACGGTGTGCAGGTAAACAATGCATAAATAAAGCATCAGGATCTGCTAATGACATTAAAAGTGTATTAATCTGATAGGGTTCAAAGACTTGTAAGCGTGCTTGTGCTTCACTTTCTTGTCCCATACTTGCCCAGACATCAGTACATACTAAATCCGCGCCTGCAATCGCTTCAGCAGGATCGTAGGTGTGGGTCACATGTTCTTGTGTATTTACTAATAATGCATTATTAGGCTCATACCCTTTTGGGGTCGCAATGGCAAGCTTAAAACCAAATTGGCGTGAGGCAAGCATATAAGAGTGACACATGTTATTGCCATCACCAATCCATGCCACCGTTTTTCCTCTAATATCCCCCCGTTTTTCAACATAGGTTTGCATATCAGCTAACAGTTGGCAAGGGTGATACATATCTGTTAAGGCATTGATAACTGGAACACTGGAATATTCAGCAAAGGTTTCTAATTTTTCCTGCTCAAAGGTACGAATCATGACCATATCAACCATACTGGAAATAACGCGAGCACTGTCTTCTACAGGTTCACCACGCCCTAATTGCGTATTATCTGATGAAAGAAAAAGAGCATGTCCACCAAACTGGGTCATGGCTGTTTCAAACGAAACACGTGTACGTGTGGAAGACTTTTCAAAAATCATCGCCAATACTTTATTCTTTAGCGGTTCATAAATCTCTCCCGCCTTGGTCATACGCTTTAATTCAATCGCGCGTTGAATAAGTTGTGTTAACTCTGCTGGCGTTAGATCTTGTAAAGTCAAAAAATGTCGAACAGCCATAAACCTCTCCTTTAGTGCTGTGCTAGAAAATCAGTAATTAATGATGATAAGGTATTAATAATGTCATCAGCTTGCTCATCTGTCAGAATAAAGGGCGGTAATAAGCGTACAACATTACCTGCTGTGACATTAATTAATAAGTGATTATCTAATGCTATTTTTACCAACTCAGCACAGGGTTTATTTAATTGAATACCTATAAGTAATCCATTAACCCGTACCTCACTCACGCCTGTATGCTGCCCTAATTTAGCTTTAAATCCTTGAGCAAAATGGGCTGATAGGCTATTCACACGTGTTAATAAATCACCTTGTTTTATTGTATCGATCACTGTTAGAGCAACACGGCATGCAAGGGCATTTCCACCAAATGTTGAGCCATGTGTCCCAGCAGTAAATAAATCAGCGGCTTCCCCTTGGGCTAAACATGCCCCAATTGGGAAGCCATTCCCCAAGCCTTTTGCAAGGGTTAATACATCAGGCAAAATATCACTGTGTTGATAAGCCATCCATTTTCCTGTACGCCCCATACCTGTTTGAATTTCATCTAACATAAGTAACCATTCATTTTGGTCACATAAGGTACGTAAACGTGCAAGATAATCTGCTTGAGGGATATGTATTCCCCCTTCACCTTGTGCAGGCTCTACCAATACCGCAACAATATTTTTATGTTCTTTAGCCACCGCTTCAATGGCGGCAATATCATCATAAGGAACACGTACAAAACCTTCAACCAAAGGGGAAAAGCCTTCATGCACCTTTGGATTACCTGTAGCCGTTAAGGTGGCTAAGGTACGCCCATGAAATGCACCATCAGCAACAATTACTGTAGGGGAGTCAATACCACGTCGATGCCCATATAAACGCGCTAGTTTTATGGCAGCTTCATTTGCTTCCGCACCTGAATTACAAAAAAAGCTACGTTGCATGCCTGTGATTTCACTGAGGCGATCAGCTAATTGCTGTTGTTGAGCAATACCATAAATATTAGAGGTATGCATTAATGTTGCAGCTTGTTCACTGATTGCCTGTGTAATGGCAGGGTGTGCATGACCTAAACCACACACGGCAATACCTGACAGTGCATCGGTATAACGTGCCCCATCAGTATCCCACAAATAAGCCCCTTCCCCTTTTGCAAAGGTAACAGGTAAACGTGCGTAGTTAGACATCAAAGTTGACATGCTATTGTCCCCAAAATGAAAAGGCAGCCCCCAAAGGACTGCCTATAACGAAAAACTCATTTTATCTATGAATAAATTAACAGGCAAGTATTTCACTGACTGCCCATAGTGTAATAAAACCGACACACATTTTTTAATTCATAAAATAGATGTACACTGTATATATCTATATGGTGTTTAAATAATTTAATTTCTATATTTTTACTGTATCTATTAAATTTGTAAAAATAAGACTGATTTTTATATTAAAGTAATAGTGATAATTAAGCTTTATAGCCCTTTGGTATCACCCTATTTTTTTGTCATGTTGATATGCAATATATGTATATAATATATAAAGTAACTAATAAAAATTAGTTTATTAGCAACTAAGGAGTGTGGAATGCATATAGGAGGAAAACTGATAGGGAGCTTTATATTACTTGCTTTATTACTTTGTGCAAGCAGTTTTGCAGGGTATTATGGTATTACTAAAGTGAGTGATACGCTCGATTTTATTACAAAGCCTGCTTGGCATACTGCTGATGGTGCAATGGAATTGAGTATTAGCATACAAAATCAGATGTTAGCATTAGATCGTATTATGCAACAACATCAAACCAGTAGGATGTTTTCTCCACAAATTAGTTTTAAACAAGTCTTAGAAAGTAATCGCTTGCTTGCTAAAAAAGCCCTTTCACGCATTCAAGAGGCTAAATTATTACCTGAAAAAAAGCTTATATACCTTGATGCACAAATAGAAATTTTTAAAAAAGAATCTATCAGTATACTGCAAAGCTATGATGATTTTCAATATAAAAATAAATTTTTACAACAGAGTTTTCAAAAATTTAATATTTTGCTGCTTTCTATTATAGAAAAAAAGCACTTATTGATAAAAAATAAAAAAAATGATTTGCTTTATCAAGATGCTATACAGCGACTACTAAAAATTCAATTAACATTACAAGAAAGTTATCACTTATACCAGCAATTGCGTATAGAAGGTCAAATAGATACACAGTTTCAAGCATTTGAACAAAAAATAGCACAATTAGAACTGAATACAGCTGAATTACTTCATCACCCTGTTATTATTAATTTAAGCCAATATTACCATTACTACAAAAAATCATTCTCAGAATTATTACTGATGTATTCTGCACAATATAAACAGCAATTTGTGGAAACATTACAAAAATTTAAAAACTTCCAAATAGCAAAGAGAAGCTATTTATCTACAACCAGTAGTTTATTACTATTACTTGAAGAGATTGAAGAGCTAGGGGATGCCAAAATTGAGAATAAAGTTTTATTTATTCATAGTTTAGAAAGTTCTTCCTATCAATTAGTCATACTGACTTTTATCATTTGCTTAGTATGCTTAATGATTATTTTTTATATGACCCAAAAATTTGTAGTTCCTCCTTTAAGCATCCTACAAGAACAACTTAATAAGTTAAAAGAAGGGAATACAGATATTTACAAAGTACCCAGTCACTATGGCAAAGAATTTAATCATCTATTTAAAACAACAATTCAAATAAAAAACTATATTGATTCACATGCATCCACTATAAATACCCTAACACAAGGGCATTATAGTCATAAAGTTATTTTGCACTCTATTAATGATACACTTGGTTATAATTTAGTTAATTTGCAGCAACGTTTACAACGACTTATAACACAATTAAATATTGTATCACAAGGGGAGCTTTTACCCATTCCTCATGCAGAAAATACACACGATAAACTAGAAAAAATCATCTACCAATTGCATAACACTTTGCATAAATTATTTAATCAAGGGGCGGAACAAAACTGGCTCAAAAGTGGGCAAACAGAGCTGATTCAACAAATGATGGGGGAGTATAATATTGATAACTTAGCAAGCAAAAGTATTTCCTTTATTTCCCAGCACCTTAATGCGCAAATTGCGACCTTATACCTTGCTCACTATCCCCTTCAAGTGGATCACCTTCCTTATTTAGAGTCCACAGCTCAATATGCCTATTCTGATAAGAAACGTAAAAAATTTATGTTTGGTGAAGGCTTGGTTGGGCAGGTTGCTATTGAGCAACATGAGCAATTAATACATCCATTACCTGAAAACTACATGTCTATTCGTTCAGGTTTTGGACATTCTAACCCTAAATATTTATTATTATTTCCTTTCTTTCATCAGAAAAACTTAATGGGGGTGATTGAATTAGGTTTTTTTGCAGAGCCGTCGCCTTCTTGTGTCGAATTTTTAAAGCATATTGCAGAAAAAATGGCTATCGCATTTCATATTGCTGATTCATATGCTAAAACTCAAAGCTTACTTTTTCAAAGCCAAGAAAAATTTTCTGCACTGGAGCTTAAGCAAAAACAGTTACAAGAATCGAATAAAAATTTACTACAACATGGGGCACTATTAGAACAGCAACAACAGAAAATTGAAGAAAAAAATAATGCTTTTAAAAAAGAGCACTCACAAATCCAATCAGCTGTTCAAGAGTTGGTAGCTGAAAGCCGTTATAAATCTGAGCTATTAGCTTATGTCTCCCATGAATTACGTTCACCATTAAATAATATATTATTAACCTTAAAGCAAATTAAGAGCTGTAACAATACCCCGTTAGAAGGTAAGCAACTGACTTATATTTCAACTATTAATAAGGTTTCAGAAGATTTATTGCAGTTTGTGGCAGATATTTTAGATCTCTCCAAAATTGAAGCTGGAAAATTAGTGATGAAGAAACAAGTATTCCCAATTGCAGAATTGCTTGCACACCTTCAACAACTTTACTCTCCTATTGCAGAGAAGAAAACACTCTCATTCATTGTAGAGAGGTTTGTAGATAAAAATGTTTTTTTAAATACAGATTACAATCGTATCCAACAGATTTTAAATAATTTATTATCTAATGCATTCAAATTTACTGAAACAGGTCATATCATTGTATCAATTTATTATACTGATACTGTTGACAATATAGAGCCTCCACTACCTAAGTCTTTACAACATGGCTTAACCATACAAGTCAGTGATACAGGAACAGGTATGTCAGAGCAAGCACAAAGCCAGCTTTTTAAACATGCTTTCCAACAATTTCATCAAGAGAGTGACAGCCAATATAACCAAGGGACAGGTTTAGGTTTATTTTTAACTTATAAATTAACGTTACTATTGAAAAGTGAAATACGTTGTCACAGTACAGAAGAGGAAGGCAGTACTTTTAGTCTTCACTTACCTCAAAATATCATCTCAACTCATCATGCTCTAGCAGATAGTTCAGAGGGTGAAATGATAAAAATACTTGTTTTATCATATACTCAAAATGAGAATGTGATACATAATAAAGATACAAGCTCCCATCAAATCAGTTATGTACACAGTAATAAACATGCTTACCAGCTTCTATATACTGAATCATTTTCTGCTGTACTGATTCATATTGAAGAAAATAAAAATTGCCATTTTGATGCCATGACATTTTTGCAACAATTTGTTACTGATAAGAGTTTAAAAAATATCCTTATACTACTCTATATCCCTCATGGTATAACTGAAAAAGATAAGCAAACTATTTTGCATATTAAAAAATATTTATCTGTTTATATCAGTGATGACTTAACAGAGCTACTTCAGAATTTGTAATATTCATAGCTTATAAGCCGTAGTACCCCCCAATATTGATTTATTTTAAAATAGGATAATCTATTGAAATAAGCACTATATTATGTAAATGTAGAAGCTATACTCATTAAAATATACAAGTAAAATATTTACTTTACCTCCCTCTTAATATATTAAAAATAATAATGATGACTTAAATTAACTAACAGCTATTTAAACCGTTATTATTATAAGTATAATGAATGATAATGCGCTTACTATACAGCGTAACAGATGAGGATATATATATGGAAACAGTTAAACAACAACGTACTGAATTATTTATTTTTATTCTACTTATTTTTGTTTGTGTGGCTATTTGGGTAGGATTACAGCAAGCCAACACAGCAAAAACAGTGGCTGTAGAAAAAAAGACGGCACAGCTTGAGTTACAGCGTATTGAAGCTGTAAAACAACAAAACTATGCAAAAACTAAAGCACAATTAGCTGCTTTACAGATACAATTAACAGAACTAACAACAACGGCTGATGCGGCAGAAAAGAAAATAACGCAGCTAGAAGGCATTACTGTGAGCTTAAGCCAACAATTGGCAGAGAGTGTAGAAGAGAAAAAGCAATTACATACACATATACAAGAATTAAAGCAGAGTAATGATGCCACATTACAGCAACTGCATAGTACACAACAAGTACGTAATACCTTACAGAAAACAGTAGAAGAGAAAGAAAAACAATTTAAAAAAGCAGTTTTGCTGATGTCAACAATTAAAGCAGCAAAAACAGGCTTAAATCGTGAGATGCGTGTTGTAGAAGATAAACTAGAACAAACAGAAAAAAACTATGCAGTAATGGGGGTAAAATTTGAGGCTTTGCAACATGCTTATAATAGCTTAAAAATCTTAAGCAAAGATGAGGCAGAAAAGCTTAAACTCGTTTTAGCTGAGCGACAACAAGCCTTAACAGAAGTACAACAAAGTAATGTTGATTTACAAGAGCAAACCCAACAACAGCAAATTATGATTCAACAGCTAAATGAGCGTAATACGCAGTTAGAGGAGAGCTATAAACAAGCAACACAAAAAATTCAAGCTTTAGAAGAACAAATCAAAAAAGCAGCACTTGCTGAAAAAATAAGAGAAGAAAAGGCAGCCGCGCGGGCAGATGCACAAGCACGTATGGATGCTAAGATTGAAAAGAGTAAAGTGGAATAAAAAAGGGGGCTGTCATATAGATGACTATATAGCAGCCCAATTATTACGTTAACTAAATAGGAGACTTTGCTAACAACATTACTCTCTAGTGACGATAAGGAATAGGGAATTTGTTGTTATCAGGTTTTTTATTTGGACAATTCTGGCAATTTCCACATGTTGCCATAAATCCACACTTATCTAAATTTGTTGATAAAGCACAGACACTACGTTTACATGCAATAAAAGGAATATTATGTTCCCGCGCTTGTTTACGGAAGTTACGCATCACATTGTGTCCAACAAAATCAGTAAATAAAATCATTAACTCTGCCCCAGATGTTTTTGTTGGGATACACTTTTGTGATTTTGGATTACGCCCTGAAATATGACGGTACTCAGAAAGTCCTCGTGTACGTAGAAGATTTTCAATATTACCTAAACGATCTGCACCAACAATAATAACCATCTTATGTCACCCTTAGCTTATCCTTTTTCTCGTCTCGGATAATTTTAAATTTAAATGATATTGAGAATTATTATCATTTAAATTTAGCTTAAGGTCAATAGTTATTTTTATTAGGGCTTAAATATCAGGGTAGCTATAGAAGGATAAATAGGATTTTATCTTTATTTATCAAATATATTAAATATTTTTTACTAACCTTAAAATATTAAAAATAGCTCTCTAAAACTTTATTAGAAGGGGTATCTATAGAAAAAATTAATGCTTTACACTTAAAAAAAGCATAGTAAAACTATCAATTTTGGTATAGCTTCAAAAAGCTAGATTGTACGCTTTATTCCCAACTTTTGCATACGAGAGCGTAATGTATTGGGGTGCATGGCTAGAATTTTAGCGGCTCCTTTTTCGCCTGCAATCACCCAATCAGTCACCTGTAACACTTGTAAAATATGTTGGGCTTCAACTTCAGCAAGAGTGGCTAAATCAGTAGAAGCTTGGAAACCAGCTTGAGGTAAAAGGCTAGAAGATAAGGCTTCTGTTTCAATTAAAGCCCCTTGTGCAACAATCACCGCCCGCTCAATCACATTTTGTAACTCGCGAATATTTCCCGGCCATGCATAACGCATTAGGGAATTTAAGCTTTGGGGGGTAATACCTTGTATTGATTTACCAAATTTTTTCCCTGCTTTCGTGAGAAAATGGTTGACCAATAAAGGAATATCACTGCTACGTTCCCGCAAAGGAGGCACATCAATAGGAAAGACGTTTAAGCGATAAAATAAATCTTGGCGGAATTCTTGGGTTTGTGCCATCTCTGCTAAATTGCGATTTGTCGCAGCAATAATACGTACATTGACTTTAATGGGTTGGCTACTGCCAACACGCTCAAATTCTTGCTCTTGTAAAACACGTAATAATTTTACTTGCGTATCAAAAGGCAGTTCCCCAATTTCATCCAGAAAAATAGTCCCTTCGTGGGCTAATTCAAACCTCCCTATTCGCCGCTGTAAAGCTCCTGTAAACGCCCCTTTTTCATGTCCAAAAAGTTCACTCTCGACTAAACCTGCAGAAATAGCTGCACAGTTTACTTTGATTAAAGAATGATTTTTACGGCTGCTTAAATTATGGATGGCGCGTGCAACCAGCTCTTTTCCTGTCCCACTTTCTCCTTGAATTAATACTGTTGCATCAGTGGGAGAGACCTGTGCAATTTGTTTAATTACTTGCTTTAAACTGGCACTATGTCCAATAATTTCTTCAAAATTATGCTCTGTTTTAATCTCCTCTTGTAAATAGGAATTCTCTGCTTTAAGTCGTTCTTTTAATATCTTAACTTCATGAAAAGCAGATTTAAGCTCATTCTCTACTCGTTTTCGCTCACTAATATCACGAAATACAACAACGGCTCCTGCTAAACGCCCTTCTTCATAAATAGGTGTACTGGTGTAATCCACAGGAAAACAGGAGCCATCTTTACGCCAAAATACTTCCGTATCCACATGATGTACTGCACCATCACGCGTTGCCATATAAATAGGGCACTCTTCTAGAGGGTAATGTAAACCATTGGGTTTAGTGTGGTGATGATATTCATGAATTGATTTACCAATCAAATCTTCCCGTGTCCAGCCTGTCATGGCTACCGCAGCAGGGTTTACAAAGGTTGCTTTACCATGTAAATCCAAACCAAAAATACCCTCTCCTGCTGCATTGAGAATCAGTTCATTATCACGTTTTAATTGCTTTACTGTACGCGCAGCTTGTTGTTGTGCACTGATATCTAAGGCAACACTTAGACAACCAACAATAACATGATTCTGGCAATTTGGGACAACATACACCACATAACAATCACCCGATTGTAAGTATTGGCGGTAATGACTGGCTTGACCTTGTAAAGCACTTAAGTGAGCAATAATAGCAGGATGCTGAGGTTGCTGTGGGAAAAGTTGGTAAAGTGGTTTATCAATTAATGCAGCAATATCTATTTGATCAGGAAAAACAGAGGCACCATGATAATCTTCAATATTCAGGGCAAGGTTGGTTTTCCAATGGGTAATAGTAATGGTGTATTCTCCTCAAACGTTTGGAAAATTATACCAAGTAGGCTCAATTTTTAGAACTCAATAAAGGAAAAAGTAGAAGTAGAAGTAGAAGTAGAAGTAGAAGTAGAAGTAGAAGTAGAAGTAGAAGTAGAAGTAGAAGTAGAAGTAGAAGTAGAAGTAGAAGTAGAAGAGGGGGGGATATTAGAATCACGATGGCGGAGAGGGTGGGATTCGAACCCACGGAAGGGATGAACCTTCGACGGTTTTCAAGACCGTTGCATTCAACCAGACTCTGCCACCTCTCCGATGTGTGACGAGAGGGTGTATAATAGACACCCATCGCCATTTTGTCAAGCACGAATCAATCTTTTTTTTCACTTTATGATGCATGCTTGAAGAAGCTGTTTTAAATCAAAAACTAAGCTCCAATATGGGTTTTACCCCCCATATAGGGCTGTAATACAGTTGGGATGGCAACACGCCCATTTTCATCTTGATAGTTTTCAAGGATGGCTACCAAAGTACGTCCTACGGCTAAACCTGAACCGTTGAGGCTGTGTAGTAACTCAGGTTTCTTAGCATTTTTATCACGGTAACGTGCTTTCATGCGACGAGTTTGAAAATCTTCAAAGTTACTGCATGATGAAATTTCACGGAATTTTTGCTGCCCCGGTAACCACACTTCTAAATCATAGGTTTTGGTTGAGGAGAAGCCTAAATCACCTGTACATAAGGTGACTGTACGGTAAGCAAGATCTAAATGCTGTAATACTTGCTCAGCATGACCTGTTAATGCTTCTAAGGCATCAAAAGAGTCCTCAGGTTTTACAAGCTGTACTAATTCCACTTTTTCAAACTGATGCTGACGAATCATACCACGTGTATCTTTCCCATATGTCCCTGCTTCACTACGGAAACAAGGCGTATGGCAGACAAACTTTAATGGTAAGGCATCCATATCAATAATTTCATTACGTACAATATTGGTGACAGGGACTTCAGCCGTTGGAATTAAATATAAATCCTGTTCAGGAATATGGAATAAATCTTCAGCAAATTTAGGTAACTGCCCTGTGCCTAATAAACTATCACTGTTTACTAAATAAGGGACATTCACTTCAGTATAACCATGTTCATTACTATGTAAGTTCAACATAAATTGAATTAAGGCACGGTGTAAACGAGCGATATCTCCTTGCATCACAGCAAAGCGGGAACCTGTGATTTTAGCCGCAGTTTCAAAATCTAATAAACCAAGATTTGCTCCTAAATCAACATGATCTTTCACATCAAAATCAAAGCTTTTAGGGGTTCCCCAGCGGCGTATTTCTACATTTTCATCTTCACTGTCACCATCAGGCACTGTGTCATGAGGTAAATTAGGGATACCCATTAAGATGTCATTCAGTTCTGTTTGAATTTCTTGTAGGCGATGCTCTTTTGTTTTAAGTTGTTCACCTAAATCCGCCACAGCCGACATAATACCACTGATATCTTCCCCAGCCGCTTTGGCTTTTCCGATTGCTTTGGAACGTGTATTACGTTCACTCTGTAATGCTTGGGTGTCTATTTGGCAAGTTTTGCGCTCTGCTTCTAAGGCAGTTAAACGTTCTTTATCCAAGCTCACGCCACGGCGGGCTAATTTTGCTGCCACATCGTCTAATTGATTACGGATAAGTTGGGGATCTAACATTTTATTTTCTCAAAACTAATCATTAACTTCTGCATACCAGTGGATTAGGTGTGCAGGTTTTATCATTGTATTTAATTCTTTTATGACGCTATCTACATGCTCAGGTTTATCAAAAAATTCTATGATAAGCGGTAGATTTAAGGATAAATCAACTAAACTAGCAGTGTGCACTTTTCCCGATTCGCCAAAACCAGTAATCCCCCGTAAAACGGTGACACCTTTCACTTTTGCTATATCATGTAAATAGTTGAGGATTTTCTTTTCTTCTGCATATTTTTCATTAAGGTAAATACGCGCTACTTTTACTTGGCTCATAATTGTTTTGCACACCACATACCAAACCATGTTGCCATTAAACAAAGTAAGATGCTTAGTGCAATGTTTAAAAAAGCACGCAGTTGCTCACCACTTTGTAAGAGGCTTAATGTTTCTAGTGAAAAAGTAGAAAAAGTGGTAAACGCACCTAGACCACCAATCAATAAGGCAGCGCGCCACTCTGCACTTATGGCAATACGCTCTAGCAATAAGATTGATAAAAATCCCATTAATAAACAGCCTAAAACATTGGCAGCAAGTGTACCATAAGGAAAATCACGTCCTAATAATGCATAAACATAGGTGGAGAGTAAAAAGCGTGATATGGCGCCTACTGCACCACCTAATGCGATAGCGACTAAATGCAATAGCATGGTAGGTATTTAAATTTTACGCACAACACCACGTGTCCCTAAAAGGTTACGTAGTTGGCGATTTTGTTGCTCTACAGCACGGCGGTTAGTTTGAGGAGGAAGTCGTACAACATACCAGTCCCCTTTTTTTAATATATGTACTGTCTCTGCAATTTGGCGTGCTTTAATCTTGTCAGCTAAGGCATGTGCCCGATCTTCTGTTTTAAAACTGGCAGCTTGTACAAACCATTGTTTTTCACCATTGCCTTCAGATGCATATAAACTGCTTGCATCCTCTGATTCTGTGGGAGAAGCTGTTGCAGTAGTGGCTTCTTCTTGTAAAGGGTTACCTTTAATATCAAGAAATACAAAATCTTTAGGTAAGCGAGCAGCCAATTCAGCGGAAAGATTTGTTGAATTCTCTACAGAGGTATTCACACTGCTGTTTTGCATACGTTGTGCTTCAGCACGCAGGCGGTATTCTCCCTCAGGCGGGGTTGATAGGCCTGCTAAGAATTTTAAGATACTGTAGATTAAGAGAATAATTAGTGTGAGTACCACTCCCCCTATGAGGCGTTGTTTGGGGTGGGTAGGCTCTGAAACCATTCGGCGAGTATTGCGCGACATCATAAATTCTTTAGAAATAACATCCTAATTGATAGACAGCAAGTTGATCAATGCCTTGCTATCCTAGCATTTATTATTAAAACCAATACCCCCTATTATGCACAAAAAATAAATAATGTGCGAGCAATAACGTATTTTTACGCAAAGAAAAAGCAGACTATCTAGGGAGAAACCTGTTTTTGTGATTTAAAGGGAGAATGTATCTATTTTCTTTATACATTTTTGCTAAAAAAGCGTTATTTTTCCACTAATTTCACTGCATAACGTGCTTCTTCAGCATAATAGTTATCAAAGCCGACACAGGTTTTAAGTTCATCAAAACAAATACCTTGTGGGGTACGTCCTTGCTTTAAATCTAGTAATGCATTTTGCATGGCTTGAATCGCAACACTTAAGGTAGTGAGTGGGTACACAGCAATAGAATAGCCCATTTTTTGTAATTGTACAGGGGGGAGTACGGGGGTTTTTCCTTGGGCAATGAGATTTGCCATTTTAATGCCTGACACCTCATCACAATAGCGTTGCATTTCTGCTTCAGTTTGTGGTGCTTCTAAAAAGGTCATATCTGCCCCTATTTCAGCAAATATTTGGGCACGGTAAATGGCTTCATCTAAATCATGAGTCGCCCGTGCATCTGTACGCGCCATAATCAAAATATCAGCCCCTTCTTCTCGTGCATCAACAGCAGCTTGAATACGAGAAAAAGCTTCTTGGCGATCCACAACAAGCTTGCCTTTTGTATGCCCACAGCGTTTAGGCGCGACTTGATCTTCAATCATGATACAAGCAAATCCTGCTTGGGCGTATTCTCGTACAGTACGTTTTACATTCATTGCATTACCATAACCTGTATCCCCATCACCAAAAACAGGGATAGAAACGGCTTGGCAAATATTTCGCCCCTGATCTAATATTTCACCATATGATAATAAGCCCGTATCAGGTTCCCCTAAGCGGCTGGCAGAGACGGCGAAACCACTCATAAACGTCGCTTCAAAATCCGCTTTTTCTGCCAATTGAGCTGATAGGGCATCATAACAGCCTGCCATGACTAAAATATCATCTTCTTGTAAACGTTTTTTTAATTGTTGTGCAAGATTGATGGGCATAATCACTATATCCTTTTTGCTTTTAAAATAGAGAAAAGTGAGAGTATACCCTGATACATAACAACATAAAAAAACACCCTCTTACTTTTTAAGGTAAGAAGGTGCTAAGGTACTTTCTAATAACAGATGGATGCTACGCTATATCATCATCAATAGTAATAGCTTAAAATTAAGCCTCCTTTACTTTTGAAAACATGAAAATATTAGCGGCTTATCTTCTCTACAGCTTATGGTGCAGGTTCTACCCCCGTATAAAAGAGTATTTGTTGATCACCATTTGGATAGGTAATAAGATAATCCGCTACCCCATCATCATTTAAATCAGCAGTTAAAGCAAAATCACCTGCTGCACTGACAGAACCACCTGAAGTGACTAAGAAATCTAATTGCCCAATAAAGTATTGGAAAGCCACTTTAATTTTAACTGTACCATCTTCAAGAATAATGACATTCTGAACATTAGGTAAAGCATTAGTAATAACAGCTTTTAAGGCTTCTTCATCTACAGCCCCAGGGTGTAGAACTTGTTCACGTAACTCTTCATCTTCGTCTTCATAGATGAAGGTGACACTTTCCAATACATCCCCTCCACCAAGTGTGGTGAATAAGCCTGCACTTGCCCCTTCTTCTGCACGGCTTGATTGGCGATCAGGACGTACGACATACCGTACTCCTTCAGTAATAGGAATATGTAAATGTCCAGCCTCATCAATAGTGACTTCAGTGATACCAAGTAATGCATTCAGCTCTTCTTGTAATGCTTCTAAGTTTTGCACTTCCAAACCATTAATGCCACCATCGATAAGTGGTAAATCACCGCAGGCAGAAGGCCATGCAATAGACTCAATATCATTAAAAGTTGTTTCAAAACGTTGCCCTTCAATAAAGGTGCAAGTTTCAGGATCATAGGCATGAATATCAGTAAATTCATTAGGATGCAAGGTAAAAGCTAAATGCCCATTTGGCAATGTTTCTAAGGCTTCAACTTCTGCAATAAAGTTATCGCATTGTAAGCTAAATGCTCCCGCTTCATACGCCCATAAACGCGTATCATCAGCTGCATAAAGAACCGTCCCATCAGTACTCCATGCTAAAGCTTCAATCCCTTTATAATCAGGGTGTGCTTTGGAGTTAGGGGTGGCTTTTTCTAATGTCCCGATTGCAGTGCCTGTATCAATGGTGACAAGACCGTGTGTACCACCATTTTTCTGATCGGTGAAACCCCATAATGCATTGGTAACAGGATTAAAGGCAAGCCCTGAAATAGCACCAAACCCTGTGGCACCAATGTGTGTTAAGGCACCTGTGTTGGCATCAACAGTGAACAAATGCCCTTTTTGAGCATACTCATTATCATTCCCTGTGGTGGCATATAAGACATCTGTCACGGGGTGCACATCTAAGCCTTCTACATCCACATTTTCATGTAAGCCCCCTAGACTATTTACCGTGTTGTCCTCAGGGATAGCAATGATAAATTGGGAGTCATTTAAGCCTCTATCATGCACAGCATAAACCTCGCATTTTGCAGGTTGTACACCACCAAAATCTCCATTTAGACAATCTAAACCTTCATAATCACGGTGTGCTGTAAATACCCCTACTTCAGTGGCACTTGCTGTGACTTTATCAATTAAATATAAACTACTTTGGGTATTATTTTCTACATTACCTGTAGAGCCGTATAAATTCCCATCAACTGAAAACCCTAAACCTTCAATATCATGTACTTCAGAACCATTAGGGCGTTGAATAAGTCCCATAACAGTAGAAATCCCTGTATTTTTATCGATAACAACTAAGTGCTCTTGTTGCCCATGAATATTAATGGACGCATATAATTGCCCTGTTGTGGGGTCACTGGCAAGATCATCTACATTATGAATTTCATCAAAGGAAGGACCTGTAATAACAAGGTAATCAACACCTAAACCAAAAGCATCTGCAATACGTTCCCCTGTAATAGGGTTAATTTTAAACAGTAAATCTTTTTGGTTAGGGTGGCGTTGTGTCCCATATAAGGTGTTATTTAAGGTATCAAAGGTTAAACCATCTACATCATCAAAAACAACATGCCCCTCAGAGCCTACACCCGCTCCAAATGGATTAGCCAAGGGAATAAAAGCAGCATTAATGAGATCTAGAACACCTAACTGTCCTGAGTCAGCAGCATACAGTGCGCTGGATTCAGGATCAAAGGCAATGGCTTCAATATGTGCAGTGCTGGTTGCACCAATTTCATTCACAAGACCTGTTGCACGATCAAATGTGACCAAGATGTCTGCTGAATGATTGATACCATCATTATCTGCTACCGCATAACAATATTCAATTTCATCATCCGCATAAACAGTTAGCGAGCTTAAACAGGCAATACATGCCGCCGTAAGCAAGGTATTTCTTACCATAACCCCCCCTCTCGCTAAACCATCAAGCAGTAATGAAAGCGTAGAGTGAATATTTAAAAATAGTTTTGTTAAAAAAGCCATAAAAATTATATTTACATATAAAAAAATATACAATACAAAATAAAGGCTTTATTTAGTAAACTATTTATAATTAATAGATTATTAGAAGCAATTTACTATTTTATTATTTGAAGATATTTTCTTCTTTATGAAATATAAGTTTAGTACATTTTAAAAAAAATATAGAGCTTAATTTATTTTTTTAATTTATTTTTTTAATGATATAAATAACTTACTATATATATTTATATATGATATTCTATTTTTATCTATAGTTAAATAAAGTATAATTAACAGGTAAAATGGGAGGAATGACCTATCTAATAAGGTAATGTGACACAAAATTATTACTATAATTTAATTTGTTAATACTTAATCAAATAATTTGATTAAATTACAAGTAAATTTAACACTAAAAAATTAAAAATATATTATGCTATATATAATTTAACCCGTGGTTAATGAAAGAAAATCATAGCAATTACATAATATAATACAGTCAGAAAAAGCTAAAAAACATTTTTTATAAAGGTTTATATCAATAGTATCTTATGGTATTAATACGGGTCATGTACTATTTATATAATGAGTACGGCAAGTTTTAATTAAGTATTACTACATACCTAAAAATGAATTGATAAATATCCTAAAAGTCATCATTATTTTCTTTAATATCACTTTAAAATAAGAAAAATATTTGTTTCATTTAGCTTTTAACAGTAGGTATACATGCAATGTTCGATGGTAAAGTCAGACAAATCATTCAAGAAAAATATATTGAGCTGGTAGGTATAGTCATAGATCAAACTAAAACTATGTCCATGCAAGATATTGAAACTGAAATTGATACCGCTTTCAGCAATGTATGGGAGGCATTTGTTAATGAAATGCAAATTGAAGAAAGTAGTTTATACTATTCTCTTTGCGATACAGTACGGCATATCAGTGAACATGCAGTACAAAAACTGACCATAACAGAAGTCAAAATGCTATGGTTAATTTCTGATGCATGTTTAGATTGGGATGAAAATGATGACTTTCCCAGTGACGATAAAATGCTAAGTGATATTGCAGAAGAGCTTTTTTCTTGGGTAGAACAAGAGGCAGAGCAACCTGAGTTTGAGGATGAGGAATATGAAGCAGAAGAGGAATATTTAAGTATTCGTCACTAAAACTCACGACTATATAATATATACCTTCTCCTAAACTGGTTAGTTATGTTTAGGAGAAATATAGTCAGCTTTAGGTTAAAAATCTGAAGTTATATGATAATTAAGATGTTGTTAAACCTAGAATAGTAGTTAATAATGGCAAAATTTTATCTGCATGATGGCTATCAAAATTTGTGGTAACAGATGTTGTTGAGGGAATCATCTGCCCAAGCATCACCTGTTCTCCCATTTGTCGCCGTTCTCCTGCTGGGAAAGTTGAAAAAGTACGACGTAATAAGGGCAATAATTCAACAAAATGCTCATCATTTAAGCTTGAAACCCACGCATCAATCACCCCCCATAGTTGCTCACTGTGTAGTAACAGCAAACCACTACCACGTAAAAAACCTTCTAACCATGCTCCTGCTTGGGGTGGCTCTGTCGCGTGAGAGAGTGCATAACTCATATTTGTAGCGGCTTGTTCAGTATCAATCACTGCATCATTGAGTAATAAGCGGCAGCATCGCCCCGCTACCAAGCCATGCAACGTTGGGTATGCCATCAATTTACCTAATGCCTGTTGCCACACCTCATTATATTTATCTTCTTGTAATAAATTAATCGCATTATGGGTATTTACAACATGCTCATACATGATATCAGCCGCACCATCATCTAAGCTTTGACATGCTCCTACTAGATTAATACTAATACGGGTAATCAAGGTTTCAATAACATGTAATAATTGCGTATTATCATATTTCCGCACATGTCCATAACGCACAATTTTGACTAAATCAGGTAAAGCCTGCATCAATTGCACAACATCACTGGCAAGGGCTGCCTGATTTTCTAGCTGCTGCATTGTTTCTTTAATTACAGAACTTAAATCAGCTAACAAAATATGATTTAATAAATGGGATAAATCATACAATGTTTCCGCTTCATGGATTTTCTTTTGGGTACAATTAGTCGCTGCCTCCTCTACTGTTTTACCCCATACACTGGCTTCAATTAAACGCAAGGTAAATTCAGGTTGCCATACCACGCGCCAAATTTCTTTAAATGTCCCTTTTCCTGCATTATCATCAAGCAATGTGCCCCAAGAGATACTCAATATATTTAAGCGATGAAACAGTTTAGAACGTTCTAGACCATTAGGGGTACGTAAATCAAGCGTGATATCTTTTTCATCAGCAGACATAGGTAAACGTAGTTTTTTCTGCCACTTGCTTAGATCATCTTGTAAAGGCAAGCTAGGTGTTTCACTGGGGATTTGTCCCAAGCGTTGTCCAATAATCAACTCTTCTGTAATGAGCTTAAGCTGTGTTTCTTCCCCAAAACACAAAGTTGTGATCACGGCTTCTGTTAATTCATCTAAATCAGGTAAAGGTTTATTACGTAAACTTGCCAAGGTTTCCGCCATGCGCACGCATTCGATCACACTGGCAGTGGAAGCATCAATTCCCTGTTTACGTAACAAATGTGCAACCTGACTTAACCAACTGCCTGCAATATATTGGGCGCGTTTATCTTTATCATAATGACGGGCTGCCCATAAATGTGCATACCATTCAGGTGAACTAATTCCCGCCCCATAGCCACTAGCAGTGGCTAAACGTTCATGTGTCCAAGGAATCCACGTGGTTTTGACTTTAGATTTAGGCAAACCTTTTAATAAAGCATTATCCGATTTTACGGTGACCTTGGCAGCCAAAGCAGGCACATGCCACGCACCACACACCACCGCAATACGTTCATAGCCATCACGCTTTGCTTTACGTAAGGTTTTACGCATCCAAGCTTCCCGTAAGGCTTCACGGTGTGCTGCTTCAAGGTGAGGATAACGTTGCTCACCAATTTCTTCCCGCACAGCGGTCATGGCTTCTTGAATACCAGTAAATAAATCAAGATCACCTTGGCGTTGCTCTACCATATATTCCCACCAACGTTCCCCATCTTTAAAACCTGCAGCATGTGCCAGCACTGTAAGGGGATCAATAGGGAAAGAAGGTGAATCTGCCTCATATTCTACAACGGGACTTCTTTCTTCAAATACCTCATCTTCCTCACATTCAGCTTCCTCTTCTTCTGCCTCTTTTGCTAAAGCAGCCTCTTCTGCTTCCTCTGCTTTTTTCTGAGCTTCCAAGGTTAGCCCAAGTTGATGTGATTGCGGTAAATCCATAAAGCGCAGTGGTATATCATGCTGCTGGGCATAAAGAATGGCTTGCCACTCTGGGGAAAATTCAGCAAAAGGATAAAAAACTGCATTTTGAGTATTATCAGGGCTGTATACTAAGAGTGCCACAGGCGGCTTCATCTCCTCATGACTAGCAAGATGCAACAGGCTATCCGCTTCTTCAGGGCCTTCCAGCAGAATTAAATCAGGTTTAATTTGAGCAAACGCATTTAATACGCTTTGTGTCGAACCCGCCCCATGATGGCGAATACCTAAAAGAAAAATGTGATCGTTTTCCTGCATAAATAATGACCTAATCAATGAGTGAGGGGCAGATTAGCACCTAATCTATAAATGAATATAGACTACTTTACCATGCTTTTTTTATTGAATGAATTATTTATTGATGGTTGATAAAGAGGGCTTCTCAATTAAGTACTATCTCCCCTATACAGCTTAAAAAATACCGTGCTACAATAGAAAATAGATAAAAACAAAGGAGTCATGTACTTTTTCTGCTTATTACCTACAGGATAAACACATCATGCTCCAAGCATTACAAAAAATACTCCCACCAGAGGCGGTACTCCTCTCCGAGGAGGCAAAACGCCCCTATGAGTGCGATGGCTTAAGTGCCTATTGTGCTATGCCCTTAGCTGTGGTTTTACCTGAGACCATTGAACAAGTACAACAAGTACTTAAGCTTTGCTATCAGCATAAAATTCCTGTGGTCGCTCGTGGCGCGGGAACAGGTTTATCTGGGGGAGCACTCCCTCATGAGGAAGGGATTGTATTAAGCTTAGCAAAGTTTAATCAAATCCTTGAAATTGACAAAGAAAAACAAACAGCTAAAGTACAAGCTGGGGTACGTAATCTGGCTATTTCTCAAGCTGCTGCCCCCTATGATCTCTATTATGCCCCTGACCCCTCTTCCCAAATTGCCTGCACGATTGGCGGTAATGTGGCAGAAAATGCAGGTGGAGTACATTGTTTAAAATATGGCTTAACGGTTCATAATATTCTTGCCTTAACTGTGGTGACTATTGAAGGGGAGGTCATCACTATTGGTAGTGAAGCTTTAGATAGCTCAGGCTATGATTTGTTGGCATTAATGACAGGTTCCGAAGGTTTACTTGGTATTGTCATTGATATCACGGTCAAATTATTACCTAAACCTGAATTTACCCAAACTTTATTAGCCGCTTTTGATGAAGTCACTGTAGCAGGGGAAGCGGTTGCCAGTATTATCGCCTCAGGTATTATCCCCGCAGGTTTAGAGATGATGGATAATGCAGCCATTCGTGCAGCAGAAGATTTTGTCAAAGTGGGTTACCCTGTCGAGGCTGCTGCAATTTTATTGTGTGAGTTAGATGGGAATGAAGCCGAAGTCCACCATTATATGGAACAGGTTAAAGCCATTTTAAGCAAAGCAGGTGCCAGTGAATTACGCTTAGCACATAGTGAACAGGAGCGGCTGCAATTTTGGGCAGGGCGTAAATCAGCCTTCCCTGCTGTGGGTCGTCTCTCTCCTGATTATTATTGTATGGATGGTACAATTCCTCGTAAACACCTCTCTACCGTATTACAAGGTATTCGTGATTTAGGTGAAGAGTATGGATTAGCTGTGGCAAATGTATTTCATGCTGGGGATGGTAATTTGCACCCACTGATTTTATTTGATGCAAATAAGGAAGGGGAATTACACAAGGCTGAAGAGCTGGGTGGTAAAATATTAGAATTGTGTGTAGAAGTGGGGGGTACCATTACAGGGGAACACGGGGTGGGTTTTGAAAAAATAAACCAAATGTGTGTGCAATTTAATACAGATGAATTAACCCAATTTCATGCAGTCAAAGCTGCATTTGATGAGCAGCGTTTACTCAACCCTGAAAAAGCCATTCCTACTCTACACCGTTGTGCTGAGTTTGGCATGATGCATGTCCACCATGGTGAATTACCTTTCCCTGAATTGGATCGGTTTTAGTTCTATATACATACTGATATTTTTGTCATGATTTGTATGGTAGGTTGGTGCTGAGGAACGAAGCCCAACATTAACCAACCATACCTTGCATGTGAAGGAAATATCTACGCTATATTAAGAGGGAGTAGGTAGTCCTGCATAAGTAGTGCAAAAATTTTAATTAAGCCTGAATCATTGGGAGGGCTGGCTTTTTCATAGCACTATATTTTCAGGACTACCGAGGGAGTATATTGAAAAAGAAATATAAAGCTGAACATACTGATCTTGATATTAAAAATACAACGCCATGTAAAGTGATACTTGATAAGATTAGAGGTGATCTTGACGGTATGGATAGAGAGCACGCTATTGAGACACTTTTGCTAGTGTTTGAGATACGAGCATTTTGTACTCCCTCTGATCTCGAGACCTGCCTTAATATGCTTTATGATTTAGTTAGTGCTGATGATATTGTATATCAGAGTGATATTAAACTTATTAAATTATCACTTTCTCTTTTAAATCAAGAACATTCTGTATCTACCATGGAAATTCTTGGGCGAATGATATACAGTATTGTACTGGATACTTATTTAGCAAAACAAACATTACCAGATGATATTTACAAACAAGTATTAAAAGTAGCTAGGAACATATTGTTAAATAAAAAAGAATCTGATCCATATATTGTAGTGCCTATAATAGAAACACTGCTATATTGTGAAAAAAAGCACACACGCCCCATATTAAACCAATTCATTTCTTCCTTAAAAAAAGAAACTATTATTAGTAGAGTTGCAAAAGCAGCCCTCGAAGGAAAGCATTGTCATGGGGATGATGATTATCCACTATTAATATAAAATTTAATCGTACTATTATAGTTAAGAACACAAGGACGTTAAACTCTACACTTTATTTATGATAAATTATCATAGAGTTATAGCTTCATACCGTAGAAGCTCAATTATTTATACATCTCACTAACATTATAAAACCCATTGGGTTTATCAGCCAACCAAAGTGCAGCTTTTTTTGCCCCTTCAGCAAAGACTTTTTTATTAAAAGACTCATGTTTAATGGTTATCTTCTGATCAGCGGTGGCTAAAATAACTTCGTGAATACCACTGTTTCTCCAGAACGAACACTATGAATAGTAGGGGGAGAACTAAATAATTTAGCTAATTCTTGCGCTGTCCCACTGGGGGAGTCTTTCTTTTCCTTAAAATGTTGCTCAATAATATCAACATCTGCATGATTCCAAACTTGATCCACCGCTTCACACAGCTTCATCACAATATTGATCCCATCTGAAATGGTAATCGCATACAATAATTTTAAATGTTCGTAAGCTTTAAGTACTTGTAGTTGTGCCTCAGTAAAGCCTGTTGTAACCACAATATAACCTGTTCCTTTTTGTAATTTATCAATATTATTGATAACCGCTTCAGGACTGGTAAAATCCAGTATAATATTAGGTTTGTAGTGTTCAAGAAGTGTTTCAATGTGTTCCTTAGGTTTTACGGTAAAATTAAATTTATCGTTATTTTTTACCTTGTTATTAACAGCAAAAAGTAAATCAAACTGCTCATCTTCTTGTAAGCTTTGTGCAACGATTTTTCCTGCTTTACCTAATCCAAAAATACCTATTTTTATTTTCAAGCTACCTCTCCTTTATAGTATTTTATAAATCCAGCACAAAATATAGCACATAAAAATCTTTACTATTTATATAACAGATTAAATATTTGAAAAAATAGTTCATTAAAAAGGCATGTTATGAATGATCAACACCCTGCATTAGTACAGCTATCTCAACGTATTAATGCCGCAGCCCAGCGCAGTCAACGAACACCTGAGAATGTGCAATTGATTGCAGTCAGTAAACGTAAACCAATTGAAGATATTGTTAAAGCCTATGAAGCAGGTATACGTGATTTTGGTGAAAATCGTGCTGAAGAACTCGCTGAAAAAGTACAAGCTTTACAGCACTTAACGGATATTCATTGGCACTTTATTGGGCAACTGCAAAGTCGACAAAGCCAGCCTGTTGTGGATCATGCTTGTTGTTTTCATGCTGTGGATAGAATTAAAATTGCAGAACGTTTATCTAAACAGTTAGTTGAAAAAGATAAACAACTGCCTATTTTTATTCAAGTGAATATCTCAGGAGAAGAAAGCAAAACGGGGTTTGATTGTGCACAATGGGAAGATAATACAGCACAACAACAGGCGTTATTAGCAGCCATTACGCACATTATGAAATTACCTGCATTACAGGTACAAGGCATTATGATGATGGCACCTTTTGATATCCCTAAAGAACAAATAAGAGATTTATTTAAACGTACTTATCAATTATCTCAATGGCTACAACAGCAGTATCCTGATGAAAAGGTTGATCAAATTTCAATGGGGATGAGTGGTGATTTTGAAATTGCTATTGAAGAGGGGGCAACCCATATTCGTGTGGGAAGTGCTATTTTTGGAGCGCGTCAATAGCTTATTTTTTATACATTATACTTTAATATCATGATTTGCTGTTGACCTAGGAAGTCTAAAATTAACCTTTTTTTTATAAAGAGGTTGGGCTTCTTGTGTCAGCACCCATACGCATCAACTTAAGCATATTGGTATCCATGAATTAATTGATCAGTTGTGTTTGGTTTCTTCTTTCGAGTATTCAAAGAGCAACCATATTCAAAACGTTTTGAAAATTCTTTAAGCAAAGCTATCAAGCTATCTTGATGATTTATGCATTCGGCTAAACGAGCAGACTGTTCTCTGAGCATTTGTGTCCCTTTGA
>Ga0193950_1000034_pt1 | contig 53214 bp, 48 predicted proteins | sample BB_1_MG_FD_144485 | JGI IMG/M metagenome (GOLD analysis project Ga0193950, IMG submission 144485) | Microbial mat bacterial communities from the Broadkill River, Lewes, Delaware, United States - BB_1_MG | ecosystem: Environmental > Aquatic > Freshwater > River > Microbial mats | place: USA...
ACATAATCCAGCCCTATATCAAGCTGTTTTTGATGAATGGCATCACGCTTTAGATCAGGGCAATATCAAGAACAAATACGCTTATTTAGCCGCTTTAGTCCAACGCGCTAATCAAGGTAAATTTAACCCCACCCAAAGCCAGCACCAACAAACCAATCAGAAAATCACAGGGATTATTGGCGTGAACCGTGACAAACCAACCCCCAAACAAGCCCATGATATTTTCCCCCCTTACGAGGCATGGCAAAGCATCCAGCAAACATTAAGCGAAAATATCAAGAAATCCGATTATATGAACTTTGTCCTACCCACCCGCGCCTATGAAAGTGACCAAGCGGTATTTGTGCGCAGCCCTAATACCTATTCGTATAATTTTATGAGAAATAATATAAATAAAATAACCGAATTGGTGGGTAAAACCGTGCTGATGTATTTGGGGTAATTTTTCCTTGTTACAACGCTCTGCGTCCTGCTCCTGAATTTACACCAAGGCATTTTAAGCAAGATGACGCAGAGCGTCAGGGACGGGATTCCAGCGTGGAACCAGATAACCCTTAACTTAATGGTAGTGATGCAACGCCTTGCCATTAAGTTAAGGATTAAAATTAATATTTTCCTCATTATAATATTTTGTAGTACTCGCTTAATATCTAATTTTTTGTAGGATGGCAATAGCGCAGCGTACTCCACCCTTTTCAAGGAATGCCTTAGATGACGCGCCTTAACCTTGAAATATAAGTACCGTGGTGCAGTTATTCCATCCGACGAATCACTATATTATCTTACATCAGGTCGTTTTATGCGTTACTTAATTCTTGATGCTCATTATCAATCTATTGGTATAAGGAGTCCGACTGAAGGTTATCTGGATAAAAAAGATCTTAGACTATCCTATCATTTATGGGCTGAAATTATTGATTGGCGAGATGATTATGCATCTACCCTATTAATGCCCTCCAAGAAAATAGAAAAAGCGTCTTCTTTAAAGAAAATTGATGAACTAGATAAAAGAGGTATAGAACTCATTAAAAAACTGCTTGATGAGTTAGAGTTTGCTGTGAAGATACAGTATTACAGTGAGGGGAGGCAATGCCTTTTTCCTGCTGTTTATAAAAAAGAAAAAACTAAAAATAATCCTTTTCTTGAGAAAAAACATGATATACGTTATTTAGTTCTGGATGCTGATTATAACTCTACAGGTATAAGAGATGAGTTTGATGAGTTTGATGGCTCTTTGGAGCAAGATGATTTAGGAATCTCAGATCGTTTATGGGATGAAATAACTGAATGGGTACTTGATTACGTACCTATAATACTCATGGGTATAGATGAAATAGTTTCACCTTCCTCTTTAAAGAAAATTTATGAGCTAGATAAAAGAGGGGTCGCACTTATTCAGCAATTACTTGATGAATTGGAATGTAATGTAAAAATACGATATTACAGCGAAGGAATGCTTGGCTATCTAAGCTATTATAAAGCAAATCCTTCCCTTTTTGGTAAACCTTATGTAAATGAATTTCATAATAAAGTCTTTTCTAATATTAAAAATGAATAAATACATCATTATTAAAATGATAATAAATATGCTGGTTATATTGATAGATTTGAAAAAATTACAGATGACGAAGAGAAAGTTAGCTATTTACACTGGTGCTGCACTTTTATTATTACTTTCCTAATAAAAGTAAGGCTAGGCTTCTTTCTCACTGTTAATACTTTGCATCCTCTTACTTTCAAATAAAAAAGGTGCAAAGTATATAAAGATAGTAATAATAATGATGTTTATGTCTTACTGTAACGTTTTATGCTTCCCCTCTAGCAGGATAATCATTAGCCAGAATAAAATCTAATGCTCCTACTAACTCCGCAAATAGTGGACGAGCAAAAGGCATAGTTTGTACAGAAGAGGCATATAAACTAAAATCAGGGCGCAATAAGAATAAAGCAGGTTCACTAAAAATAGGCGGTTCTTCAATACCTAAAGAGGTTTTTCCTCGACTTTTAGAAATAAATAACCCCCATTCACGTGCTTTCTCAATTGATAAACCATAGCCTATCTCTAACTCTTCACTTAAGCCCCAATTAGTCCGTGCTTCCTGTGCCCGCTCCTCTGTATCACTACTCAGTGCTAACACCGTCACCCCACGTTGTTGAATATCAGATAAACGACGATTTAAATCAGTAATATACTTTTGGCATAATGGGCAATGTAAACCTCGATAAAATGCCAATAAAATAAAATTCTCTGCCTGTTGCTGGTGTAATGTCCATGTTGCTTGTTTTAAGGTTGGGATGCTTAATTCAGGTACAGCTTGTCTCGGTACTAGCATAATAAAATCTTTTTAATTATCAAAACAATGCACCTCATACTAAAATAATATTTTTTATTTTAAATAAAATGCTTTGCTGCTCATATGAAAATCATATAACACATCATTAATTAAAGAACCTTTTACTCACTAATAATTTACACACTATTTTTATATGATTTTAAAAAAACCACAAAAATACCTTTTAATTCATAGCTTTACTTGTTTATACGAATATAATCTATTGATAGAAATAAAAAATTTATAGCAAAAACTAAGTATACTTATACAATTAATAGTTGCATGTCTATAAGGCTGCGTTTAAGCTAAGTTCAATAATAAAAAGTGATTCTGCAATGGCATAAGCTTGATTGATAAACAATGAGAGCAACGTTTATCCCCCATGTAAGACAAAAGAGGATGCTCAGCAATGAGTTATGAGAATATTATTGTAGAAACCCACGGTGCAGTGGGATTAATTCGCCTAAACCGCCCTAAAGCAATGAATGCTTTATCAGGTGATTTAATGCTAGAGCTTAAGGATGCATTAGATAATATTGAAAATAATGATGATATCCGTGCCACTGTATTAACGGGGGATGATAGAGCTTTTGCAGCAGGTGCTGATATTAAAGCCATGAAAGATTATTCTTACATGGATGCCTATAAACGTGATTATATTACTAACGGCTGGGAACGTATTGCTACGTGCCGTAAACCTGTGATTGCTGCGGTGGCAGGGTATGCACTAGGCGGTGGTTGTGAGATAGCAATGATGTGTGATTTTATTCTTGCTGCTGATAATGCTAAATTTGGGCAACCTGAAATTAAAATTGGGACTATCCCAGGGGCTGGCGGATCACAACGCCTCACACGTTTAATTGGTAAATCAAAATCTATGGAAATGTGTTTAACAGGACGCATGATGGATGCAGAAGAAGCAGAGCGGGCTGGGCTTGTGAGCCGTATTCTCCCAGTTGAAAAACTTGTTGGTGAAGCTTTAAAAGTGGCGGCACAAATTGCAGATTATTCTATGCCTGCGGTAATGATGGCAAAAGAATGTATTAATCGTGCTTATGAATCAGGCTTAAAGGATGGTTTAGTATTCGAGCGTCGCTTATTCCATTCAACTTTTGCAATGGAAGATCAAAAAGAAGGGATGGCAGCCTTTGCAGAAAAACGTAAACCAGAATTTAAGCATCGCTAAGCTTAATTAGTTTTAGATATAAAAAAATGGCTCACCTTTTTAATAAGAGTGAGCCATTTTTTTTAGTATTACATTTTAATACAGCTATAAGCTACTGTGCTTTTTTCTGCTCTTCTTTAATCTCTTGCGCCATCTCTGGTGCAACTTCTTTAGAAGGCGGTGTTTCTGCCCGTGGGGCAGGGGATTCTTTTTTCTCATTACAGCCAAGTAATGCAAACACACATAAGCAAACAAGCGTACTAAAACGTAACATGGAAATCACCTATTTTTCATTAAAGTTATCGTAGAAAACATAACTAGTGGAATAATCACTAAACTCAAAATACACTTTTTTCTCACCGTCGTCTACAAGGTAATTTTGATTCACATCCACCACACCATAACCGTAACGGTAAGGGCGGTTTGCATTGTTGTCTGTTCCTGCTGCTGTACTGAGTTTATCAATTTTGATAAAACGTCTAACCAGTTTATCCCCAGCATAAATATCTAATACCCCATTTGTACCTGTCCAGTTTTGTAAGGAACGCCCTAATTTATTTTGAGCTTCTTGGGTACACCCAGCAAATAACACCACACTAGACAGTGCTAAAACAAATAATTTTAAGTTTGTGCGCATAGTCGCTTTCCTTTTAATAAAAGTATCAGTAAGCAGTTAACAATAAACTGTATTATTTATTCAACAGGAAAATATTCTAACCAATAGGCGTTGACATCAATATCTTCTAGTTTGAAGCTGATCCCAAACCGCTCTATATCTCGTTTACCTTCTCGTTGTGTGGCACGATTAAAGCCAACACCTATAAATTTAGGCTCTTGGCTTAATAGTTCCAACAACTTAGCAGGATTGGGGCTATAGCCTTCAACTTCAACTGTTCCCGCTTCTAATTTAAAACTGGTAATCCAACTATTTTTAGGAATTAACCTATCTAACTTGCCTAATACTTGTTTGACACTTTGGCGTGGAAACTCAGTAATGGGTGCTAAATCATCTTCAATAGCAAATACTTCGCTTTGTAATTGGCTAATATTTAATGTTTGCCCTTTCAGGGCTTGTAATTCTTCCTTTAACTGTTTCTTATAGTAGACAAATCCACCTGCTGCACTTAATAATGCCACCACACATAAGCCAGCTAAAGCAATAAAAATATTTTTCTTACGTTTTTTAGCGGCTAAATTCTGTTGTAATACCGCACTGGGGGGGATAAATGCATAACGATAAGCATCTGTATTAGGCATGGCAATATTTTCCCATGCTGTACTGCTCTCATGGGATACTAAGGGGGTAGTGTCATCCAGTTGTGTAGCATATTTATCAAATTGCTGCTTAAAATCAGGTAATTCGTAATCTGCTTTAGGAATATGATACCAGTGGGTTAAATTTTGCCCTGTCCATTGGCAGTAAGTCATACTGGTTTCATCTTCATCATAAATACGACATGCCGCTTGCTGCTCTGGCATTGCAATTAAGGGGCGTGGCAATAAAACACTTAAGAATAAACCCACTGCATCAAAAGCATGAAATAATTCCTCAGCCCGTCGTGAAGGAATCCATAAAGCAATGGTATTATCTGCTTCAGGGTTAGCTTGTACGGCGAGTAATAAAGGTTCACTAACCCCCGGCAATAAAGTGGGGAATTGTAAATTTACTACGCTTTTAATTGTTTGTGCTGCAACAGAGGGTACATTCACAGGGGTGGCAACAAATTCAGCACAAGGTAAGGCTAAGGCAATACGTTGCTGCTTATCAGTATTCGGTAATAAACGGCGGGCAGCATGCGCTAATTCTTTGGGTGTTAAGCGTAATAATGACTCATCATGTTGGGCAATGAGGTTTTGCTTTTCAGCATGAAGTAACATTTCATCATATGCGATCAAGCAAATATCAGCTTGCGCTACGGTTGTCTGTGACGCACGTTTTTTAAACAAAGAACCAAGTTGTATATTCATAAATTAACACAGTGCACTAAATTAATGACCTAACCATTTCATACTGACACCCATATCGACTAAATCTAGGGTTAAATGTGGATTGTAATAAGGATCGCCGCTTTCTAGCCATGTTTTCCATGTGCGGATAAATTTATCACGTTCTTTTTCTGACCATGCCGAACAGGCTTGCCATTGTTTAATTTCAAAACGGGCTTGCGGTGTGTAGACAGTACGGTAATTTTCAGCAAGAGCACGTAATGCAAAATCAATCACACTATATTCGCCTTTATATTTTGTCGACATCCCCCCCAATTTTTCCCATACACTACGGCGTAATGCAAAACAACGTGGGTGGGGACTGCTGACATTACGTGTAATCGCTGTCACTGCCATATAACCAGAATTTTCTTCAGGAAAGCCTTCATAAACAGAAAGCGGTGTCCCCTGAGGACGTTGGATTAAACCTGCATGTAATAAACGTCCATTATTGTCCATTACTTTTCCAGTTGTCATCGCAATATCTGAAATTTGAAACCAGCCTAATAGCTCTTGAATGGCTTTTTCATGCAAGGCTTCTAAGCCTTGTGCTATAAATACGAGATAAGGGTGCTTATTCTGTTGGCAGGCGTGATTAATTTGTGTTGATAAAGCTTCATTTGCCTTTAAACGAATCACTGTATAGTCATCTTTGGCGGGAGCTGTTAGTTGTAGCTGATAATTGCCTCGCCATAGATCTGTATTTTCAACCACATCACCCTGTAGATCTCGACGATTTAAAGTATCTTTTAAAGCATTAACACCTGCTTTATAAGCATAACTTTTAGAGTCATGTGCCATAGACACAGAATTTTCATGCTGTCGCCAATGATAGAGAATGCGCGGAATGTGAATAACTTGTAGAGCTTTATCGGCTGCACGTAAAATTAAATCATAATCTTGAGAGCCTTCATAGTCCGCCCGCACCCCATTTAAATCAGTTAATAATTGATGTTTATATACCATCAAGTGGAATAAATAATTCCCAGATAATAAGGTTTCAGGTGACCACTGTGGTTTAAATAAATGCATAAAGCGGCGATCTTTAGGGGATAACATATCCCGATCAGAATAGAGTACATCTGCTTTAGGGTTTGTTTGCAAGGCTTCTGCTACATAATACAAAGCATCAACAGATAAACAATCATCATGATCTAAAAAAGCGATATATTCACCTGATGCATGGGCAATCCCTGCATTGGTTGCGCCACAAATACCTTGATTTTTATCCAAGGTAATAATGTGAAGACGTGAATCGGTATTTCTTAGTTTTTTTAAATAATTTAAGGTGGCACTATCAGTACTGCCATCATCCACCAAACACAGTTCCCAGTGAGGATATACTTGGGTTTGTACAGAACGAATACAGGCGTGTAAGTGTTCAATCTGTGTATTATAAACAGGGGTAATAATACTGATAACAGGGGTTAACTGCCATTGCTTAATGGTTGCATGTAAGCGTTGCCAATCTTGCTGGGTTAAAAAACTATAGTGAAATAACCATGCTTGATATTCAATCCATTCACTTGTTGCTCTATGTTTGAGCTCTTCTTCTGTTGGGGCATCGGGATTGTCTAGCAGCGGTACAGAATGTGGTGATGAAGTACACCACCTTTGTAATAACTTTTTTAACATAAAGTAAATGAAGCATAATTAATGTAAAGAAGAAGAAACTGAATGTAGCTGATTGTAACGTGTTATGGTCTATTTTTCATTGTTTATTACACGTTTTACTACCAATAAGGCAATGTGCTAATTCAGGGTGAGATAAAAAAGGAGAGCTAAAACTGTCATGATTTTAGCTCCCACTGTTTTAGGATAAGAATAAAAAGAGGGGATCTTTATATATTATTGGCTCATTATTTATACCAAGCTGGTTTAAGGTATATGAACAGCCTAAATAATGAGTACAGTCTCTTTATTTTAAGCGGTTAAAACCATTTAATGCTGCAACACGATAGGCTTCTGCCATAGTTGGGTAGTTAAAGGTTGTGTTAGCAAAATAAGAGAGATTATTGGCTTCCCCTTTTTGTGCCATGATGGCTTGACCAATATGAATAATCTCTGCTGCATCACGCCCGAAACAATGAATACCAAGAATTTCTAAAGTTTCAGAGTGGAATAAGATTTTTAACACCCCTGTTGTTTGCCCTAAAATCTGGGCGCGTGCAAGTGTACGGAAAAAAGAATGTCCGACTTCATAAGGAATTTTTGCATCGGTTAATTCTTTTTCAGTTTTACCAATTGAACTAATTTCAGGACTGGTATAAATCCCTGTTGGAATATTTTGAATTAAACGATCTTCACAGTGCCCATGCACTAAGTGTGTGGCAGCAAAACGCCCTTGGTCATAGGCAGCACTGGCTAAACTTGGGTAACCGACAATATCTCCTACTGCATAAATATGAGGGATAGAGGTTTGATAATCTTCATTGATTTCAACCTGTCCACGATTATTTAATACCACCCCAATTTCTTCTAAGCCCATATTTTGGGAGTTACCAGTTCGCCCATTAGCAAATAGTAAGAATTCACTACGTAAGCGTTTTCCTGATTGCATTACTAACGTTACACTATCATCAGAGGTTTCTGTAGAAGCATATTCCTCATTATGGCGAATTAATGTCCCCTGTTCACGCAAGTGGTAACTTAAAGCATCAGTAATTTCATCATCAAGAAAAGCAAGTAATTTATCACGGGTATTAACAAGATTAACTTTTACCCCAAGTCCACGGAATATAGAGGCGTATTCACAGCCAATCACCCCAGCACCATAAATAGTAATAGAGTTAGGTGTATCTTTAAGCTGTAAAATGGTATCACTGTCTAAAACACGTGGATGATTGAAATCAACATTACTAGGACGGAAAGGACGAGAGCCTGTTGCAATGACAAAAGAACTGGCTTGATACTGATTTTTTGTACCTTGGCTAGTGAGCACTTCAATGGTGTGTGGATCAATAAAACGCGCAAAACCATGAATCACATCGATATTATTTCGGTCGTAAAAACCTTGGCGCATTTTAACTTGTTTAGCAATCACCCCTTCAGCTGATTTTAACAACTGTGAATAATTAACTTTTACTTTACCCAGTGCATCTTCAAACAGAGGATTGTTGCGGAATTCAACCACACGTTGTACGGCATGACGTAAGGATTTACTTGGGATAGTCCCCCAATGACTACATCCTCCACCTACTTTATTATATTTTTCAAGAATCGCAACAGATTTACCTTCTTTTGCAGCTTTAATGGCTGCACCCTCACCACCAGGACCACTTCCTATGATAATAACATCGTATTGTTTAACAAGCATTGTACACCCTTTTTATGTCATAACGTGAGCGAGACGAAAAGAACTATATAGTTTACCTGATTTTAAGCATTAAAATATTTTATCATTAATCACTTGTCAAAAAACTGATAGATTTATGTTTACTTTCTTTTTAATTTAGATGAGGCAAGGAAATAAAAATATAGCATGTAACAAAAGATTAGATGGTTTTGATATATAGCTCTAGGCAGTTGATTTTAAATTTATTTATCTGCATATAAAATATTTAATCTCTCTATTTTTAATAGTTTTAGTATAATTTTATGAATAAAATTTTTTATATAAAAGCTTATAGAAGGAGGTTTAATAATGCCATTAAAATAACATTGATAGTACTATTGACAGCTTATTTTAATAAATCCTTAGCTTAAATGAGCAAAGTGATGACATGGTTTACATTAACTTTAAGGCTGAATAGTGTAAACTGTGAAGGCGTTTCACTCTATAAATGGCGTGAGGAGAAAGCATAAATAAATGCATTGGCATTGTTAGGATAAAAAATACCAAAACGGTATGAATCCTGCTTGTGACTTTCGGATGCATGAATCATAAGGGGATAAAAGGACATTTTGCACTATGTTGCCGCGTTATAAAATTGCAATAGTTGATGATGAACTCAGTATGCGTATGCAGCTAGAGGCAATGCTTATTCATCAACATTATGACACTGAATTATTCAAAAATGGTAAACAATTTTTAGAAGAAATTCATGATTTTCAGCCAGATTTAATTATTTTAGATTTAATGATGCCTGAAATGGATGGCTTTGCTGTCTGTAAAAAATTAAAAAATGATCCCCGTTATCAGCATATTCCTATTATTTTAGTCACTGTATTAGAGGCAAAAAAAATATTAGTGAAAGGCTTAGAGGCAGGGGCTGATGATTTTTTACAAAAACCTGTTAATCGTGAAGAATTACGTGCGCGTGCGCGCTCTATGTTGCGTATTAAACGCCAATATGATGAATTAGAGGCAACCTTAAAGCTACGTGAAGAACTCTCAAATATGATTGTTCATGACATGTCTAGTCCTATTGTCTCGGTACTATTACATACAACGTTGTTAAATGAAAAAATTACAGATAAAGCCCTCACCCCTCATTTAGATAAAATTAAAATGGCGGCTGATCGCTTAGATTCTTTTGTAAATGATATTCTAATGCTGGCAAAAATGGAGCAAAGTAAATTAGCTTTGCATACGGCTGATATTGTATTAAATGATCTCTTAAAAGAAGCCGAAACGCATTTTTCAATTATTGCCGAATCTAAAAATATTCAGTTAGTCATTGATTGCCCTACAGAGCATTTATATGTAAATGTTGATTGTAATTTATTCTATCGGGTTGTGGCTAATTTATTGGCAAATGCATTGCAGTACTCCCCGAATAATACAACCGTTAAAGTATTAGTCTCTATCACAAAAGAAGAGCGTGTACGTATTGAAGTGATTGATGAAGGGGCGGGTATTCCTTATGAATACCGTGAACGGGTTTTTGATAAATTTGAAGTGGTTAAGTTAAAAAATAAAGGGATTGCTCAAATTGGTTTGGGCTTAACTTTTTGTAAAATGGTGGTGGAAGCCCATCAGGGACGTATTTTTGTAGAAGAAAATTTACCCACAGGTTCAAAATTTATTGTGGAATTATAATTTTTAATCGCTGTTAGTCCACTACTTATGCAACAACAATTTGATTCTGCGTTTACAACGTATCAAAAAATAACCGATAACCTGAAACAGGTGATACAAGGGCAGTCTGAAGCGATAAAAAAATTGCTGGCTGCCCTTGCCAGTGGTGGGCATGTATTACTTGAAGATTTACCGGGGACAGGTAAAACCACCTTAGCAAAAGCCTTGGCACAATCGATTGATGCACAATTTCAACGCATCCAATTCACTCCTGATTTATTACCTTCTGATATTTTAGGTGTGTCTATTTTTGATCAACAAAAGCAAAGCTTTCATTTTCATCAAGGGGCTATTTTTAGTGAAATATTGCTTGCTGATGAAATTAATCGTGCTTCCCCTCGTACTCAATCAGCCCTATTAGAAGCTATGGCAGAGCGACAAGTGAGTATTGACGGGCAATGTCATAATTTAAGCCCTTATTTTTTCGTAATTGCCACCCAGAACCCCGTGGAATCACACGGCACCTATCCACTCCCTGAAGCGCAAATGGATCGTTTTGCGATGCGTTTTAAATTGGGTTATGTCGAAATTCAGCAAGAAGTGGACATATTAAATCAAGCACAGTATCAACAGCAGGCAATCACCTTAAGCCCCTGCGTTACTGGTGATGATATTCAGCAGTTACAAGCCGCTTGTCAGCAGATTCGAGTCAGTGAAGAGTTAAAACATTATATTGTGCGCTTGGTGGCGGCAACACGCCATGCAAAAGGGGTACAAATGGGAGCCAGTCCCCGTGCCTCTTTAGCCTTAATGAAAGCCGCACAAGCATGGGCACTATTTGAACAACAAGAATTTATTACCCCTGAAATGATTCAAACACTTGCCTTACCTGTGATTGCTCATCGTTTAAAGCTGGATTCACAAGCACAATTTAATGGCTTAATGCATGAGCAAGTCATGCAGCAAATTATGGAAACCGTGCCTGTTCCGAGTTGATTTTTACTTTCTTAAACCTATATTTTGTAGGTTGGTGCTGACGTAGGAAGCCCAGCAAAAAACTGTAATAAATGCATGATTTTAAAATTTTAGATAGTGTAGTCGGTAAACTTATATCTCACATAAAAATCGATTACTACAATAAAAATTTAAATATAGCAAAAGCTATATATATTGAGATTACAGATTTATTGTGTTTAAAAATTGAGTATTTTGAACAAGGTTTATTACAAACTGAAGGATTTTATATTTCATATTTTTTTATGGGTAATGATTATAAAAACCTATTAAATCTTGGTATTGAATATGATGTTTTTTCAGGTAGTAGATTGAGAAAATATGAAATCAATGCACAGACATTACAATTATTTACCAGTAGAGGTATTTTAAAAATAAAATATAAAAGTCCATCACTATTTATTGTTATGGATATATTTAAAAAATATAGAAATGGAGATATACAAACCATACCTACTAAAACAGCAGAATCAACTATGATTGAAATATTGAAAAAGCTAACAGATTCTGGTAATGCTGTTTGGTATCGTGAAAGCTCTATTTTTAATGAAGTTTATTGCTTTTTATCTAAAGATTTAATCAAATTTAACATACAGTATGCAGATAGTAGTGACCACTTAAATATTGAATCCTCTTGGTTGATTGTTGGAAATTATAGAAATACCCAATTTCTTTGGTTTGCCAATGAAGATAATAATCGAGCGTTATTGATAAAATTACTCTTGAGTAGTGAGGTTAACTTAAAAAAAATAGAACATATTAAAAATACAATTAAACTGGAATTACTCACACAATTAATAGAAAGAAAGCTTTAGGTAATCACCTTTATAGACTATTTATAAATTGAGGCTAACCTGACTTATGGACAAAATAGTTTTATATTCTTTTTGTGGTGTATTTACACTCAAAAATAAGCTTTTTATTGTACGTGAACAGTATGCAGGTGGAGCTAACAAAATGCTAATGCCTCCAAAAGAGCTTAAAATGAATATTACACCAATAGCATTGGGTGAAGAAATTGAAATGGCACTCAATGACTACCTTCCTCAAGGAAGAAGTATTTATGCTGATGAGTGGGAAACATTAAATAAAGCACTTCTTGAATATTTTGATGAGGAATCAGTGAATACTTTTGAAAGCAATAAACAAGAAATAAATATTAGAAGAGAAAGTATGAGTACTGAAGTTGTGCTGTTTTCCCCTGAAGATGAAGAACTTACTTTACTAGCACCATCAATAGAATACTTAGGAGAAGCTGTTATTAAAATGCTTTTTCCAAAAGCTGAAAATTTTTGATTTAAAATATAAATTGATACTGACATAGAAATCTAATAAAAAACCACCATACCTTACCTACCACATCAGTTATTTATTTCTCTCCACCTACTTGCAAAACAATACATTTTCATTATTAGTACTAAAATCTAAGTATAAAGTTTGTTATACTGTTCGGCTTTGTCATTTTAGTTGTAAAAAGAGTGAAATGTAGTGAAATCAGCGGTTAGCCGTTGCTTTTCATTTTTGATAATATCTTTAATTTCATACTCTATTTAAACTAAATATTTTACAGACCTTTTACTTTTTCTAGTGTAATACAATCATGGCTATGGAACTCAATACATACTATCAACACATTGATACTATGCGTACGCGCGTTGAAGAACTTCGGGGGTATCTTTGACTATGCAACCAAAAGCGAACGCTTAGTTGAAGTCAACCGCGAACTTGAAGAGCCTGATGTGTGGGCTGACCAAGAAAGAGCCAAGGCTTTACGCCGTGAACAAGCCAGCTTAGAAAAAATTGTACTACAAATTGATGAGCTTACAACGCAGTTAACTGATAGCCGTGAGTTATTAGAGCTTGCAGAAATGGAAGCTGATGAAGAAAGTGTAAACAGTGTCTGTGATGAGTTAAAAGATCTAGAGCAGGCAGTACATAAACTTGAATTCAATCGTATGTTTTCAGGAGAAATGGACACCCATAACGCTTTCTTAGAAATCCAATCAGGCTCAGGCGGTACGGAAGCACAAGATTGGGCTGAAATGTTATTACGTATGTATTTACGTTGGGCAGAACGGCGCGGCTTTAAAGCTGACATTACTGAGTATTCTGCTGGAGATGTGGCAGGGATTAAAAGTGCTACCATAAGCGTAGAAGGCGAATATGTCTATGGCTGGTTACGTACTGAAACAGGCGTGCATCGCTTAGTCCGTAAATCACCTTTTGATTCAGGCAATCGTCGCCATACTTCTTTTGCCGCCGTCTTTATCACTCCTGAAATTGATGATGATATTGATATCGATATTAATCCTGCTGATTTACGTATTGATGTCTATCGTGCCAGTGGTGCAGGGGGGCAGCATGTTAACCGTACTGAATCTGCTGTACGTATTACCCATTTACCCACAAACAGCGTTGTACAATGCCAAAATAGCCGCTCTCAACATCAGAACAAAGACACGGCAATGAAGCAGCTTAAAGCAAAACTGTATGACTTAGAGCTGAATAAACGCCGCAGTGAACAGCAAAATGTAGAAGACAGTAAGTCAGATATTGGCTGGGGCAGTCAAATTCGCTCTTATGTCTTAGATCAATCCCGTATTAAAGATTTGCGTACTGGGGTGGAAGTGGGTAATACACAAGCGGTGTTAGATGGTGATTTAGATGGCTTTATTGAAGCCAGCTTAAAAAGTGGTTTATAAGCCTTTCCACGCTATTTTCTTCATAAAATGATATTTTAACTTTATTTGCTAAGACAGTGATAAACCATTAATAATAGGTAAACTATGACAACTGCAACTGAATTAGACGAAAATGCACAAATTGCACAACGTCGTACTAAACTCGATGCATTACGTGAGCAAGGCGTAGCATTTCCGAATGATTTTCGTCGTGATACGGTGGCTGAGAAGTTACATAAGGCATACGATGAGAAAACTAAGGAAGAGTTAGAAGTACTTTCAGTGAAGGTGAAGGTGGCAGGACGTATGATGATGCGTCGTGTAATGGGTAAAGCTTCTTTTGCTACCTTACAAGATATGTCTGGGCGTATTCAAGCTTATATTCGTCGTGATGATTTGCCAGAAGGGACTTATGGCGAGTTTAAACAGTGGGATTTAGGGGATATTCTCGCGGTAGAAGGGACTTTATTTAAAACTAAAACTGGTGAGCTGTCGATTAAAGCCACTGAAGTGCGTTTACTGACTAAAGCCTTACGCCCACTGCCTGAAAAATTTCATGGTTTAACTGACCAAGAAACTCGCTATCGTCAGCGTTACCTTGATTTAATTGTTAATGAAGACAGTCGTAAAACCTTCTTAATTCGTTCTAAAGCGGTGAATTTTATTCGTAATTTTTTAATTGAACGTGAATATTTAGAAGTTGAAACACCGATGATGCACCCTATCCCAGGGGGGGCAACAGCACGTCCTTTTGCTACCCATCATAATGCTTTAGACATGGAATTATTTTTACGTGTCGCGCCTGAGCTTTACCTAAAACGTTTAGTTGTTGGGGGCTTTGAGCGGGTATTTGAAATTAATCGTAACTTCCGTAATGAAGGTGTATCTACTCGTCATAATCCTGAATTTACCATGTTAGAGTTCTACCAAGCTTATGCTGATTATAATGACTTGATGGATTTAACTGAAGCCATGCTCCGTGGTTTAGCAGAAGAAATTTTAGGGTCTACTCAAGTCCCTTATGATGAAGATGTCTATGATTTTGGTAAACCTTTTGTGCGGATGACTGTGGTAGAAGCCATTTTACATTATAATCCTTCTATCAATAAAGATGACTTATATGATCGAGATAAAGCTTGTGCAATTGCAGAAGGTTTAGGTCTTCACATTAAAGACAGCTATGGTGTGGGTAAAATTCAAATTGAAATTTTTGAAGAAACGGCTGAACATCAATTAAAAGATCCAACTTTTATTACTGCTTATCCAACCGAAGTTTCCCCTTTGGCGCGTTTAAATGATGATGATCCAAGTATCACAGATCGCTTTGAATTATTTATCGGTGGGCGTGAAATTGCGAATGGTTTTTCTGAGTTAAATGATGCAGAAGATCAAGCCGAGCGTTTCCAAAAGCAAGTAGCAGAAAAAGATGCAGGGAATGATGAAGCCATGCATTTTGATGCTGATTACATTTGTGCTTTAGAACATGGGTTACCCCCAACGGCTGGAGAAGGGATTGGGATTGATCGTTTAGTGATGCTATTAGCTAATAAACCCACTATTCGTGATGTACTGTTATTCCCACATATGCGTTTAAAATAAACCATGAGATAACATGATAAGGGGGGGATAGCGTTTGCTAAATATGAATACAAGGCTTACTCTATCCCTGTTTATTTATCACTTTTTTCTTCTTATCCTGATACATGCCTTCATGAACTAATGTTATGACAGATATTCACCACGCAGAAAAATTACAAGCTTTAGGGCTTGCTGTGCTCCAAGAAGAGGCAGCAGCGATCACACATCTTATTCCTCGTGTGAACCATGATTTTGTCACCGCTTGTGATTTAATGCTCGCCTGTGAGGGGCGTATTGTGGTGATTGGGATTGGTAAATCAGGGCATATTGGTAATAAAATTGCGGCAACCTTAGCCAGTACAGGAGCACCTGCTTTTTTTGTTCATCCTGCTGAAGCCAGTCATGGTGATTTAGGCATGATTACCCCAAAAGATGTGGTACTTGCCTTATCCAACTCTGGTGAAACCAGTGAAATTTTAACTATTTTGCCCCTGATTAAGCGAGCAAGCATTCCCTTAATTACCTTAACAGGTAACCCTAATTCTAGTTTAGCAGAGGCAGCAACGGTAAATATTGATGTCAGTGTTGAAAAAGAAGCCTGTCCTTTAGGGCTGGCTCCGACTTCCAGTACCACCGCTGCGTTAGCAATGGGCGATGCACTAGCGGTTGCCTTACTCGAAACAAGAGGGTTTAGTGCTGATGACTTTGCACTCTCTCACCCTGGGGGGCGTTTAGGACGACGTTTATTACTGCGTATCAGTGATATTATGCATACAGAAGAGGCAATGCCTCAAGTTCAAGATACTGTCAGTCTTGCTGATGCTTTAGTGGAAATGAGTCATAAAAATCTGGGGATGACTGCCATTGTTGATAGTGATAAAAAAGTGGTGGGGATGTTTACAGATGGAGATTTACGCCGTAGTCTAAGTAAAACTCATGATGTGCATCAAACGCCAATTAAGACAGTGATGACAAGTAAGCCCAAAACGTTACCTGCGGACAAACTCGCTGTTGATGCACTGTCAATGATGCAATCTTATAAAATTACTGCCTTATTAATTATGGATGATGAACAACGCTTAATTGGCGTACTGACCATGCATGATTTATTACGTGCTGGAGTAGTGTAATGGATGAATTAGTCGACCGTGCAGAAAAAATAAAACTCGCCATTTTTGATGTGGATGGTGTCTTAACCGATGGCTGTTTATACTTAGGTAACAGTGGTGAAGAAAGCAAAGCCTTTTATGTGCGGGATGGCTTAGGCATGAAAATGCTGATGGCAACAGGGGTTGAAATGGGGATTATTACAGGTAAAACCTCCACCCTTGTTAAAGATCGGATGCAACATCTTGGTGTGCGTCATGTCTATCAAGGACAAGGTAATAAACTACCTGCCTTTCAAGAATTATGTGAAAAACTCTCCATTAGTGCTGATGAAGTGGTCTATGTAGGAGATGATGTGATTGATATCCCTATTTTAAAACGTGTCGGATTGAGCGTTGCTGTTGCTGATGCACATCCAGCTATTTTACCTTATACCCATTGGCAAACAGAGCAAAACGGTGGACGCGGTGCAGTACGGGAGGTGTGTGATTTAATTATGCACGCTCAAGGTACTTTAGCAACACAATTAGCCGTTTATACTGACGCATAATGAATAATAGTCTCTTTACACATTGGGGCAGCTGGTTTACTTTAGTGGCTATCGTGTTGCTGACCACATGGTTAAATAGAGATCTTGATAAAAAACTGCCCCATTTGCCCCAGCCTGTACGTGCCAACCCTGATTACACCTTAACGGATTTTAAAACGGTACGTATGGATCCGACAGGGCAACTAGTGAACCAACTTGAAGCGGAAAAGATGGTGCACTATCCTAATGCAGAAACACAGTTACAAAAACCTTCCTTAATTTTTTATAAACAAAAACAAGCCACATGGTTTGTAAACGCAGAACGGGCAACGGTGTCTCCTGATGGCAACACCATCCTATTTTTAGGTAAAACAACCTTTTTTCGCCCTGCCACACCCCGCCATCAACGTTTAACGATTATTTCAGAGAATGTACAGGTTAATAAATTAACACAAGTGGCAGAAACCCAAGCCGCTGCACAACTTCTCACTGATGCCAGCACCACACACAGTGTTGGAATGCGTTTTCAACTTACGGTAGAGCACCTTGAGCTCTATTCTCAAGTGCGAGGTCACTATGTTGTACAATAATTTTATTCGCTTTTTAATCAGTGTAAGTGTATTACTGATTACCTCAAATAGTTGGGCACTACCCACAGACAGTCGTCAACCTATCGAGATTGAAGCTGATACAGCCACTATTGATAATGGTAAAGGACAAGCTGTCTATACAGGACATGTGGTGATTACACAAGGTAGTATTCGCATTCAAGCAGAAAAAGTCACTTTACACTTTACCGCACAGCAAAATTTGAATAAAGTAGTGGCAACGGGGCAGCCTGTGCAATTTAAACAAACCCCTAATAAAGGAAAAGAAGATATTCATGCCAAAGCGAAACAAATGGACTATTTCGCTAAACAAGATATGCTACACTTAAAACAAAAAGCAGAAGTTTGGCAGGGCAAAGATACTTTAGTGGGTGAAACCATTAAATATAACACCAAAACAGGGGTTATGCAGGCAAGTAAAGGCAAAAATAAAAATGATAAAGTGATTGTAGTCATTCACCCTGGCAAGCAATCCAATAAATAAACCAAAGGAAATACATGAGTATTTTAGCCGCACACCACTTAGCGAAACAGTATAAATCACGTCGTGTTGTCAAAGATGTGAGTTTAAAAATACACAGCGGTGAAATTGTGGGCTTATTAGGACCAAATGGCGCAGGTAAAACCACCAGCTTTTATATGATTGTTGGCTTGGTGAATGCGGATGATGGTTCTATTCATTTAGATGATCGGGATGTCACCCGTTATCCTATGCACAAACGTGCCCAAATGGGGATTGGTTATTTACCCCAAGAAACCTCTATTTTTCGTAAATTAACCGTGGCAGAAAATATTCTTGCCATATTAGAAGTACAAAAGCATTTAAATAAAAAACAACGGCTACAACGATTAGATACATTACTTGGTGAACTTAGCATTGGGCATTTACGTGATAATATCGCGATGAGTTTATCAGGAGGAGAAATGCGTCGTGTGGAAATTGCACGTGCCTTAGCGGCAGAACCGCGATTTATGTTACTTGATGAACCGTTTGCAGGTGTCGACCCACTTTCTGTTGCTGACATTCAGCGCATCATTGCGCACCTTTGTAGTTTAGATATTGGTATATTAATTACTGATCATCGGGTCAGGGAGACCTTTGATATTTGTGATCGTGCCTATATTGTAAATGAAGGTCAGTTGATTGCTGAAGGCAGCCCAGAAAATATCTTACATGATAAACAGGTTCGAGATGTCTATTTGGGAAGTAACTTTTCACTGTCATAAACCACATGTCAATGAAAATAAATTTTCCCATCACGTATGGATTTTGATATAACGATAAGCTATGAAACAAAGCCTCCAACTGCGTTTAGGTCAACAAATCACTATGACTCCACAATTACAGCAAGCGATCCGCTTGTTGCAATTGTCTACCTTAGATTTGCAAATGGAAATCCAACAAGCCTTGGAATCTAACATGATGTTAGAAGAAGGTGAAGAAGCCCTTGAGGTAGAGATTTCTGATGAGCAAAAAAATAAGGAAGCCGCTGGGGAAGGTGAAGCCACTACTGATACAACCAAAGAAGTACAGCTAGAGAAAAACGAAAACCTACCTGAAGAGCTAGATACTGATAGCAGTTGGGAAGATACCTATGGACAAGATTATAGCGATTTTGGACACAGTGATTATCCCACAGGAGATTCAGAGTATCGTGATATTGCTGTGCATAGTAGTCCAGCCCCCACCTTATATGATCACCTTATCTGGCAGCTTGATCTCACCCCTTTCTCTGATACCGATCGCGCTATCGCTTTAACCATTATTGATGGGATTGATGCAGATGGCTATTTAAAATCCTCTTTAGAAGATATTCTAATCAGTGTGAATAGTGGTGAAAAAGAGGAAGATGAAGAGCTTGTTTTATTAGAAGAAGTTGAAACGGTATTGCGTCGTTTACAGCATTTTGATCCAGTTGGTGTGGGTGCACGAGATTTAGGTGAATGTTTATTATTACAATTAACCGAATTAGATAAAACAACACCGTGGTTAAAAGAAGCCCAGTTACTTGTTAAAGAACACTTATCTTTACTGGCTGTACATGATTACACCCAGCTATTAAAACGCATGAAAATGAACCGCCAAGATTTACAAGAGGTGGTCGAACTTATTCAATCTTTACATCCACGTCCGGGGGCAATTATTGAATCACATCAAGCTGCTTATGTGATTCCTGATGTATTTGTAAAGAAAATAAAAGGACGTTGGCAGGTGGATCTTAATCCTGAAGTCACGCCCAATTTACGTGTTAACCAACAGTATGCAAGCTTAATTTCTCGTACTAGTAAACGTGAAGATGTCAGCAGTTTAAAAAACCACTTGCAGGAGGCACGTTGGTTTATTAAAAGTGTACAAAGTCGCCATGAGACCTTATTAAAAGTGGCGCGTTGTATTGTAAAACGACAAAGTGCTTTTTTAGATTATGGTGAAGAAGCCATGAAACCACTGGTATTACATGATATTGCCAGTGAGTTAGAAATGCATGAATCCACCATTTCACGGGTGACAACACAAAAGTTTATTCATACGCACCGCGGTATTTTCGAGTTGAAATATTTCTTCTCTAGCCATGTTAGCACTAGCAGTGGTGGAGAATGTTCTTCAACAGCAATTCGCGCATTAATTCGCAAATTAATTGCTGCAGAAAACCGAGGAAAACCTCTGAGTGATAGTAAAATTGCAAACTTACTATCTGACAGAGGGATTAATGTAGCCAGACGCACTGTGGCAAAATACCGCGAGGCTATGGTTATACCCCCCTCAAACGAGCGTAAACGTTTGGGGTAATAAATACAATTAGAATAGGAGCATATACATGCAACTTAACCTTAGCGGACATCATATTGATATTACGCCTGCTCTGCGTGCTTATGTGGAAGGCAAAATTGAACGTTTAGCTCGTCATTTTGATCATGTTACCAATGTGCATGTTATCTTAACTGTCGAAAAGCTCCGTCAAAAAGCAGAAGCCACTTTGCATGTAAGCGGTGCAAATTTATTTGCTAACGCAGAAAAAGAAGACATGTATGCAGCCATTGATCTGTTAACAGACAAACTTGACCGCCAAATCATCAAACACAAAGAAAAAATGAAAGATCACCACAAAGCAGATGGACGCGAACGTAAATCTTATGTGGAATAGTCTTTTCCTTTGTGAATAAGTTGTTATTACGTGCATACTAGATTTTAATGTAGTGCATCTACATGCAGTATGTACGTAGTACCCACTGCTCACAGGTCATGAACAATTGATTAATTAATAATGCAGATTTCAGAAATTATTACGCCTGAGCGAATGTTATGCCATGTCCAGGCAAGCAGTAAAAAACGTGTGTTAGAGTATTTCAGCAAGCTTCTCGCCACTGAAACCTCTTCTATTGGTAGCCGAGAAATTTTTGATGCCTTATTGGCACGAGAACGTTTAGGCAGTACTGCATTAGGTAAAGGGGTAGCAATTCCCCATGCACGCGTTGCACAGTGTGAAGTGACCATGGCAGCTTTTTTACAAATTGAGCAAGGAATTAATTATGATTCACTAGATGATGAACCTACTGATTTATTTTTTGCACTCATGGTACCTGAGAACTCCACTGAAGAGCACCTCAATATTCTTGCTAATATTGCTGAAATGTTCAGTGATGAGACCTTCCGTGATAGATTGCGTCATGAACCTGAACCTTCAAAAAAGTTTGAGTTGTTAACCGCATGGAAAACAACATAAAGCATGAATATTACTTTCAATAATAACCAATAGTTATCATTATGCCCACTGTTAGTATCACCAACCTTTATAAGAAATGTGCTGATGCATTAGCCTTGGATTGGGTTGCAGGTCATCAGGGTGGGCAGCGTTGTGTTGTATTAGATACAGAACAAAAATTAGCTAATATTGGTTATTTGAATTTGATTCACCCACATCAAATTCAAGTGATTGGTTTGTATGAACTGGCTTATTTAGATGCTTTGGGTAAAAATTCCTATCAAGATGCGATTGCACAGTTATTTGATAATCAAAATTTTGCTTGTATTGTTTTAGTAGATTGCAATAATCTACCTATTTTCCAAGATTTACGTCATTACGCAAATAAACATAATATTGCCTTATTTATTTCTCAGTTTACAGGCGAGTATGTGATCAATTATTTGCATGCCTTATTTGCCCAGATTCTAGCCCAGCGTATTACTTTACATGGGGTATTTATGGATGTGTTGGGGGTAGGGGTGTTGATTATGGGGGATAGTGGTACAGGAAAGAGTGAGCTGGCTTTGGAGTTAGTGAGTCGGGGACATCGTCTAGTAGCGGATGATGCCACAGATTTTTGCCGTATTACACCGACTATATTAAGTGGTAGCAGTCCTTTAAATATGACTTCTTTTTTAGAGGTACGGGGACTGGGTATTCTAAATGTGCAAGCGTTGTTTGGTGATAGTGCAATTAAACGTGATAAGTATTTACGTTTAGTTGTGCAGTTGGAGCATATGACTGCTGAGCGTATTCAGCAAATTGATCGTTTACAAGGTGATTATCGTATTCGTAATATTTTGGGGGTAGATGTGCCTGAGATAAGTTTACCTATTGCCCCTGGGAGAAGTTTAGCCGTTTTATTAGAGTGTGCGGTACGTAATCATAGTTTACGTGAGCAAGGCTATAATGCTGCGGATGATTTTTGTGAGCAACAGCGTCAAGCGATGTACCGTAATGAACAGCATGATTTTGATATTCCAGAATTAGATGAGTAATCATTTTATTTTCTTGTTTATTTTTTAGTAAAATCTTTTTTTATTTTTTTAGTCCTCCTTTCCTTTTTCTATAGTACTTTCAATATATTTTACTTAGGTGATCGAAGTCGGTCGAAGTTGCTTAAGTTTTTTTTACAAAAATATATAAATAAGTATTTTTTTTATCTTCCCCCCTGTTTTTTAAATATCTGAATAAATTCATTTTTTACATAAAAAAGCTTTGTTTTTTATCATTTTTATGTATAATGATAAGCGTATTTTTTAACTAAGGAGGTGAGGTGATTTATATACATTGGGCTGACTTCGATCGGGAGAATGGTCAAAACCTTAGGGGGTCGAAGTCAAAAAACAGTGTTTTTTTGTGTTTTGAGTCATTGAATAAAGGCTTAAAATGGCGGAGATGCCCATGAGTACTGGGGTTACGACTCCCTATAAGGGTTTATGAGATTGCAACAAGAGTGCGTATGTATCGCACTGTCAGTCATTTTGTACCGCTGGGAAAAAGTTACGACTCCCTATAAGGGTTTATGAGCTGATGGGAGGCGTTTCCTTATTGCCACACATGCTATTGTTACGACTCCCTATAAGGGTTTATGAGATAAAGAGAATTAAATAATGATTCGTCATCTTTATTGTTACGACTCCCTATAAGGGTTTATGAGCAGTATATAGTTTTTTCCCATGTTGAACCGCACACTTGTTACGACTCCCTATAAGGGTTTATGAGCACCTACTGGCTTTGATTTGGTAAAGGATGCATTCAGTTACGACTCCCTATAAGGGTTTATGAGTCGTCGATGTTACGAAGAAAAATCAAATAAGTAATCGTTACGACTCCCTATAAGGGTTTATGAGATCATTGAAATCTATACCGTTAACTTTGATGGGGTCGTTACGACTCCCTATAAGGGTTTATGAGAGCCTTATCTTGGCTAATAAATTCACCAACAACCCAGTTACGACTCCCTATAAGGGTTTATGAGGTCTGTGTGGATGAATCCGCCACTGTTTAGCTCTTCGTTACGACTCCCTATAAGGGTTTATGAGATAGAGCTAGCAGCGTCATCGCTAATATCATTAACAGTTACGACTCCCTATAAGGGTTTATGAGTCATGGTCTTTAGTGTTTAACGATTTATTTTAATTGGGTTACGACTCCCTATAAGGGTTTATGAGATCTAGTTCATAAAGAGAAGCTGCTAGATGATTAAAGTTACGACTCCCTATAAGGGTTTATGAGAAGTAAAGAATGGACAAAAAAAAATATTGCTCAAGCCGTTACGACTCCCTATAAGGGTTTATGAGTATAATGGAAAAATGGAGGAGGCTGCAAATAACTCTGTTACGACTCCCTATAAGGGTTTATGAGACTGTTTTCACATTAATTCATTCGTTTCAAGACAATAGTTACGACTCCCTATAAGGGTTTATGAGTTTTCTATTAATCATACTTTATCCCTTTCTCAAACAGTTACGACTCCCTATAAGGGTTTATGAGAATAGAATGTAAGTCAAAAGCTTATATTCATTATGAGGTTACGACTCCCTATAAGGGTTTATGAGTGCTCTACAGCAGATACTTCTTCACGTTCTAGTGTTTCAATATTGTTACGACTCCCTATAAGGGTTTATGAGTTTCGACGACACTGAATTTGCACAAGAAATAAAACAAGTTACGACTCCCTATAAGGGTTTATGAGATCTGTATCAGTATTCTGACCAATAAAAGCAAATTCAGTTACGACTCCCTATAAGGGTTTATGAGTGCTGACTCGTTAGGCTGCTAGATTTTGGCTTAGGCGTTACGACTCCCTATAAGGGTTTATGAGATTGAAGTAAAGAAAGGTTATGAATTTATGATATTGGTTACGACTCCCTATAAGGGTTTATGAGGCTGTTTTAATTATATTTGCCTTAATTACAAATACTAGTTACGACTCCCTATAAGGGTTTATGAGGTGCAGCGTTACGATGGTTCTAACAACATTAAACGGTTACGACTCCCTATAAGGGTTTATGAGTTAGTTTTTCCAGTGAGTTGCTCTGATAAATTCCCGTTACGACTCCCTATAAGGGTTTATGAGCCTGTAGACCCTGCTGTACAGCGCATAATGGATATAGAGTTACGACTCCCTATAAGGGTTTATGAGTTAAAAAACGGCTTGTTTACATGGCGACAATTAAAGGTTACGACTCCCTATAAGGGTTTATGAGCCCCTGTAGGCTGTTGCTTATCATTTACCAGTTGAGTGTTACGACTCCCTATAAGGGTTTATGAGACCAACTTACCCATTGTTTTTTCCTTTTGAAATTACGTTACGACTCCCTATAAGGGTTTATGAGTGTTTAAAAACAAAGTTAATATTGGTGTGCTCGCTAGGTTACGACTCCCTATAAGGGTTTATGAGGTGAATGTTTACACCTGTATCAATGGACTCCTTTTGTGTTACGACTCCCTATAAGGGTTTATGAGATAAACAATCATAATGTTATCTCGTAAGTTATACAGGGTTACGACTCCCTATAAGGGTTATATATAAAAGCTACTTAATTAGTGGCTTTTTTATTGTTCTATTTTTACCAAAGATAGAAAAATCTACTATTCCCCTCCTCTTTTTTCCCCTCGCACAAAAATAGTGCATCAAAAACTTTATTACGATACATATTAGTGCAATTCTCACTTTTTTACTGCAAAATTGCCTAAAAAATAAGATAAAATATTGATTTTATTGTTTATTTTTTATTGGCATGTATTTTGATATCCCCTAAGGCAATTAAAAAATTTTGATGAATATAAAAATACACTTTTATATTTAAAAGCCACTATACAAAATATCATTTTAAAAACTTAGGGTGTTATACCATGAAACAATGTTTATCTCGTACACTCCTATTGAGTGCCCTATTATCAGCAGGTTTATCTACTGCTCATGCTGAGGACTCCCCATTCTCCATTAGTGCAAATGTTGCCTTAACCACTGACTATGTTTTTCGTGGTTACACACAAACAGATGAAGGCGTTGCAGTACAAGGGGGCTTTGACTTAACTCATAACAGTGGTTTTTACGCAGGGGTTTGGGGATCAAATGTTAAGTTTTTAGAAGGCAGCGATGTTAAAGCAGAAGATCGGGCTGATATAGAGGTAGACGGTTACCTTGGTTATGCCCAAGAACTTGAAAATGGTGTCAGTTATGACATTGGTTGGATTTATTACGCTTACCCTGGAGCGGGTGGAGACTTAAATTATGATTTCCATGAATTTGCTCTGGGTTTAGGCTATAGTATCAATGATATTAGTGTTGGATTAAATTATGCCTACTCCCCTGATTTCTTTGGTTCTGTTGGAAAAGCACACTTTATCCAATTAGAAACAGGTTACGAATTTGCAAATGGCATAGGGCTTTCTGCACATGTAGGACGACAAATCTACAGTGATACAGATGATGATTACACAGTATACGGTGTCGCTGCATCCTATACCGTATCAGGTGTAGATTTATCATTAAACTACACAGACACCAACTTGGATAATGTAAAAGACGTGGCTGATGGACGTGTCTTCTTCACTATTGGTAAGAGTTTCTAAAAAGGAGTGGCAACAGATGAAAATGGTCACCGCAATTATTAAACCATTTAAATTAGATGATGTACGTGAAGCCCTTTCTGATATTGGTATCCAAGGGATTACGGTCACAGAGGTAAAAGGCTTTGGTCGCCAAAAAGGACACACCGAACTATACCGTGGCGCAGAATATGTGGTTGATTTCTTACCCAAAGTAAAAATCGAAGTTGCCATTGCTGATGACTTACTAGATCAAACACTAGATGCCATCTCTAAATCAGCCAATACAGGCAAAATCGGAGACGGTAAAATCTTTGTATTTGGTATTGACCAAGTTATTCGTATCCGTACGGGTGAATCTGGCGAAGACGCTTTATAAGGAGCAGAATGATGGAAGTCAAATATGCATTAGATACCTTTTATTTACTAATGTCAGGGGCATTAGTCATGATCATGGCATTAGGTTTTGCCATGTTAGAAGCAGGGCTTGTTCGTGCTAAAAATACCACCGAAATTTTAACGAAAAACGTCTCCTTATACGCCTTAGCTTGTATTATGTACATGTTAGTGGGTTATGACTTAATGTACAGCTCACCTGAAGGTGGTTTTATCCCTAATTTTGGCAGCATGTTTAGTTTCATGTTTAATACAACTGGTGTTGATCACACAGTTGAAGCCTTAAAAGCAGGCACTGCGGGTACTTACGCAAAAAGTGCTGATTTCTTCTTCCAAGTTGTTTTTGTTGCCACCGCGATGTCAATCGTATCAGGTGCTGTTGCAGAACGTATGAAACTTTGGGCATTTTTAGCTTTTGCTGTAGTGATGACAGGCTTTATCTACCCAATCCAAGGGTACTGGAAATGGGGATCAGGTTTCTTAAATACACTCGGTTTTGCTGATTTTGCAGGTTCTGGTGTGGTACACATGGCAGGGGCTGCCGCTGCTTTAGCAGGTGTCTTATTATTAGGGGCACGTAAAGGTAAATATGGTAAAGACGGGCAAGTTCTCGCCATCCCAGGGGCAAACTTACCACTGGCAACTTTAGGAACAATGATTTTATGGTTTGGTTGGTTTGGATTTAACGGCGGGTCACAATTAATTGTTTCCACTGTCGGCGATGCCAATGCCGTTGCCATGATTTTTGTAAACACCAATATGGCCGCAGCGGGGGGATTAGTCGCCACCACAATCATCTCCCGCTTACTTTTTGGTAAAGCTGATTTAACCATGATTCTTAACGGTGCATTAGCTGGTTTAGTTGCTATCACTGCTGAACCATCTACCCCTTCAGCACTTTCTGCCACATTAATTGGTTTTGCAGGGGGATCACTGGTTATCTTCTCTATCTTAGCCTTTGATAAATTGAAACTAGATGATCCTGTTGGAGCTATCTCTGTACATGGGGTTGTCGGAATGTGGGGCTTGTTAGCTGTACCATTCACTAATAGTAGTGCTACATTTGTGAATCAACTCATTGGAATTGTCGTTATCTTTAGTTGGGTCTTTATCACCAGCTTAATTACATGGTTTGTGATTAAATTAGTGATGGGCTTACGTATCTCTGCAGAAGAAGAGTATGAAGGGGCTGACTTATCAGAGTGTGGTATGGAAGCGTATCCAGAGTTTACTAACACAACAAAATAAATATATAACGTTAATTTAGATTTTCCCTTCAGTGGTTTTCGGGGCGTATTCATTACGCCCTTTTTTTTGCCTAGCCTTCTTTATCCTCACTATATACAAGTGTGTCATTAAATATATTATCTAAGCCTCGGGCAATACGTTGGGCTTCAGATAACGAAGTGATCCCACTGAGTACTAACTCAATTAAACTATCTCGTAAGGAACAGCCAGCTAACTGTTTTTGTGATAATTCTGCAAATAAAATCATATTATGATTTAATAAACTATGTACTAATTTCTCATCCAGTACCAAGATTTCAAAAATACCAATACTGCCTTGATAGCCTGTGTGATGGCAATGTGCACATCCGATTCCATGATATAACGTTTTTTCTTCTAATGAGTGGGAACTGGATAATAAATGGAAACTGGCTTTTTCTTGTGGACTGGGCTGGTAAATTTCACGGCAATAGCGGCATATTTTACGGACTAAACGTTGTGCAATCACAGCGCGCAATGCTGCTGCAATTAAATAGGGTTTTGCCCCCATATCTAATAAACGTGATAAGGTACTGATTGCATTTTGAGTATGTAAGGTTGATAGGACTAAATGTCCTGTAATCGCAGCACGTAAACCAATTTCTACCGTTTCTTCATCACGCATTTCACCAATCAAAATCACATCTGGATCTTGGCGTAATGATGCGCGTAATACATGGCTAAAATTTAGCCCAATTTCTGCATTAATTTGTACTTGATTAATACGTGGCAAACGATATTCAATCGGATCTTCAATACTAATAATTTTAACTTCAGCTTGGTTTAGCTCTTGTAAACTTGCATATAAAGTTGTGGTTTTACCATTCCCTGTTGGCGCAGTGACCAATACCATCCCATAAGGTTGTTTTAATAAGGCAAGCGTTTGTGCATAAGCATTCTTTGACATGCCTAAATCAGGCAATGCTAATAAGCCCCTTGATGCATCTAATATACGTAATACCACTGATTCACCATATTGCACGGGTAATGTTGAAATTCGTACATCAATGGCATGATTTTTTACAATCACACTAAACCGCCCATCTTGAGGCAAGCGTTTTTCTGAAATATCTAATTTTGCCATCAATTTTAAGCGTAATGCCAATGCAGTAGCAATGCGATTATCAGGGATAGAGTGTTCATGTAAAATATTATCAACCCGTTGGCGGATACGTAATTGCTGCTCATCAGGTTCAATATGAATATCAGAGGCTTGCATCTGCATTGCATCTTCAAAAATAGATTGTAATAGCTTTACAACAGGCGCATCCTGTACGGTGTTATTATCATCTATCTGGCGTAAATCAAAACGTTGTGATTCAATCTCATCCCCTAACTGCTCTGCTAGGTTGCTAATTTCGGCTGTTCTTCGATATATCGTGTCAAGAATTTCCAATAAGTCACTTTCCCTAACAACAGCTAAACTTAAGGGTCTTTTTAGGATACGAGACAATTCATCAAAAGCAAAAATATCCGTAGGATCAATCATACCTACTAAAATTGATGTTGCATTTTCTTCTAAGGCAATCGCGCGAAAACGTCGAGCATAAATTTCAGGAATAAGCTGGACAGTATCAGGATTAATAGGATATTTTTTAAGATCAATAAAGGTGATTTTTAGCTGTGTGGCTAATAAACTTAACAGTGCATTTTCAGTAATATAGCCCTTTTCAATTAAGAGTTGTCCTAATTTACGCCCACTGCTTTTATGTATGTGCAATATATTTTGTAATTGTTGCTCAGTGATAATTTTTTTCTCAACCAACAAATCACCAAGACGTACACGTTGCTGTATAAATGTATCCATAAGCTAAGAACCTAAGGTGAGGAAGCAGGGACACGAGTGGTTTCGATTACTTTTTCCTCTCCCGAAATACTAATCGTTTCTGTGTTTGCCCCTTGCTGCATTTGTTGTAAACGCTGTTGAGTTTGCTGGATCACATCCTGCCATTGCTCTGCTGTATCAACAATGATAGGGCGTAATAAAATAACTAATTCACTTTTATGCTGCTGTTGTTGTTGATGCTTAAAAACATTGCCTAAAACAGGAATATCCCCCATCACAGGTGGGGCTGCTTGATGGCTTTCTCCACTGTATTGCATTAAGCCACCAATAATAATCAGCTGCTCAGTACGTGCACGCACAATACTATCTGACTCCCGTACACTGCTTAATGCTAACGGGAAATTTTGCACTGTATTACCTAATGTGATGGTTTTTTGCTGATCCACCACTTTGCTTACACTAGGGTGAATATGCAGTAAAATATCCCCTGTTTGGGTAATATGTGGTGTGACATCTAATGATACACCTGAGAAAAAAGGTGTTAAATCAATACTGGGGTTATTGCTGATTGTGCCATTGGTTACTGTAGTGGTAGTGGTAATATCCGTAACAAAATACTCATCTGTACCCACTTTAATCACTGCTTTTTGATTATTTAAAGTAGCAATACGGGGACTAGATAATACTTGTACATTTCCTTGTGTTTTTAGTAATTCAATAAATGCAGCAAAATCTCCCAAGCGTAAAGCGGCAGAAAAAAGCCCCCCAAAACCAGAACGTGTTAATTGGGTAGCTGCCCCTGTATTAAACCCCCCTTGAGAGTTTATAAAGTTATCAATACTGGGAGCTTGTAAACTGTCTACGTTTAAATGTGCCCCTGTTTGTGCTCCAATAAGTTGTCGTCGTCCATTATCACTACGTAGCAAACCTGCCCAATTAACCCCTGCTTGAAACTTATCATTCAGTTGTATTTCCAGAATTTTAGCTTCTAAAATAACTTGTCTTTGGGTAATGGTATGCATTTTTTTTATAAGCTGTTTCACCTCACTAATTTCACTTGGCATGGCGCGTACTAACACAGTACTAGATTGAGGATTCACCACCACTTGTCGCTGTGGTTGATCAGCTAAAATAATTTCAATCGAGTGCTGTAACTCTTGCCAAAATGTGCTGTCACTATGTTGGGTATTAATTTGGCTGGTATGCTGTGGGCTAATACCTTGGATTTCATTATTATTTTGATTTTGTATTCCCCCTGCTTGACTTAACTGCCCTGCACTAACCGTCATTTGTGAATGCCCTCTACGGGTAATATTGAGGTAGTTCACCTCAATAATTTCAGTATGCAAGCGTGCTGGAGAAATATGTATTCCAATATCATCAATATAATAATTATAGCCATATGTTTTTTGTATGACTTTTAAAATATCTTCTAAATGGACTTGTTTTAATTGTAGTGAAATATCCCCTGTTACCTCAGGGTGCACGATCATATTCACCTGTGTTCCTTTAACAAGACTCATAAAAAACAAGGGAGCGGCAACTTTATTAACATGAATATCAAATAAAGGGTTTGGTAATACCATCGGCTGTGGGGGAAGAATAGGGGGAGAGAGGGGGGCAGGCTGTGGCTCAGGAGGGCGTGCAGGGACTTGAGGTAAAGCTTTTTCTATTAATTTGGCAGCAGAAACTGTTGTTTCAGAGGGAACAGAATGACAGGCATTCAGCCCCAAAAAACTGATACATAAAAATAATATAATTGGCGTATTACTGCTCATACTGAATAATAGTGCTTATATTTGTAGAAATAAGAGGGAGTATTAATGTCTGTGTTGTATTAGCTAACACAACATTATAGGTATTAATCTTTTTTAATGTATACCCTTTAATATGTTCTCCAACTGTAATCACTTGTCCTTGAATAATCGCTACACGACGTTTAGGTGTTATGATAATAGCATCAACGACTGTAGGCAGTATTAAGGTTTCTTTATTATTTTCTATTATGGTAGGTTTTTGCCAATCTGCTGGACGGGTTGGGTCAGAGAGCAGTTCTGCATAAGATATTGAAGATAGACATAATATAATAAGAAAAAAACTATAATAATAACTACTTATAGCTTGAATTTGCATTAATAACCTCTTAATACATCGCATTTATTTTAAATATAATATCCTTTGTAATTTAAAATTGTATCGTTTGATTACTACTGAGAGGATATATATAAATAAGTATTTTATTTTCTTAAACATATACTTAGCAATTAATACACCAAGGCAGTATATTAACTGGTAAGTATATGAAATATATTAAAAATACGATATATTATGATAGCTAGAGCTATAAAGGTATGAATAAATAAATGACTAAATTTCTACCCAATAAGGTTCAAAGCCTAAGGTAAATAAAGTTAAGCGCACATGTGTTATTGGGTAGTTATCGGTATTAAGCTGTAATGTTGTCCAGAAAAATGCCCACTCTGCTTTTTCCAATTGGCGCATGTAGGTCATAATATCTAGATAATGCCCAGAAAGGTGCACATGTAAACCATGTTTATATGTGCTGGAGAATAAAGTAGAAGTTTCTGAGGCTAAAAGTATTTTTTTAGGTACAATGTTTTCTAACTTATTAATTTGAATGCCTTCACTACGCTTTAAGACACGATGTAATACCTGAGGAATCTCTGTAGGTGGGACTAAATGATGAGTTAAACGCCCTAATTTTGCATCTTGAGTGGCTAACATATCTAAAAGCTCACTAAGTTTTTTTAATTGTGCTGTATTTGGGTTATTGACATGGGCGGCTTTTAAGCTATGTAGTGTTTTATGCAACACACTAATCTGTTTATGTTCTACATTGATTTTTTCATGTAATTCTTTAGCATACATTTGTAAAGGTTGAATAAAAAGAGTATCCCATAAGGTGTATACTGCAACAAGGCTTACGAGCAAAAATAATGCACGTTCACGTAAGCTAAGCTGGTTAAAGATTAGGATAACTTTTTTAATTTTTGTATTCATATTTAACTCCTTATTTACGATGAGCTATCATGAATGTAAATAAGTTATGTTTTAGAACACATTCATTTTAATTAAGAATCACAGTTTAATTCTCAATCTTTTTTTTAGTATGTGTACTAAAAATAAAATGGATATATTTCTGTTTAGAATCATGTTCCAATGCAACATGATTTAATTGTAATAAATGAAATACTTCTGATTGGCGTAGTGTTTCTAAAAAATGTGGAATTAAATCAGCAGATGTAGCAGAACCTTTTAAGATCAATTCATTGCCTCCTTCCTGAATTTCAAGTTGTGTTAACCATACACCTTTCACTTGATACTGTGCTAAGTCATGTAAAAAACTAGAAAAACCCTTTGTATTGCCTAAAGGGTGGCGTTTTAAAAAATCAATTAATTGCTCATGAAAACCTAAGTTTGTTTCTAGTTGAGTAATTTCAGCCTTTAGAGAGGTATTAATTGCCATAGGTTTAATCTCTCCAACAACTTGTGAAAATTGTTGAGCAGCTTGGTATGTTTGTCCGCTTAATGCACTATAGTGCCCTTGTAAAGAAAATACTAACCAAACGCTATAACATAAAATACCGAGTAACACAGCAAAAAAAATACCTATAATTTTACTGCACATTTGAAAAGAGAGTAATAGCGATGTTTTTTTAAATATAGGATTAAAAAGATTAATTTGTTGTTTCATAGTACTGTTCATCACTGCGTAATGCGGCCCCAATTAATGCAATCGCTGCACTCTCTTGAGCTGGGCTTAATACCATTTCTACATCAAGTATTTCGGTTAATTGAAAGGTACGCGTTTTAATACCTAAACTGGTATTTAAATACTGACATAATTGTGGAACATCCTGTGGTATTGGTGCAAGAACTAAGGCGTTTATTGGTTTTTGTTTAAAATTACTACTGTAATAATCCAATGAGCGTTGGATTTCTACACAAATTAAATCGAGTGTGGAGGTAAGTGTATTTTTATCTAAACTAAAAGGAGAGGAGGCAAGTGTTTGTTGTGAAAATAAATGAAATAAATCAGTACAAGCAATTTCAATACGCCGACTTAAAAATAATATTTTATTACAGCTTAAGGTCACCATAGCGTAATCTTGTTGTAACCATAATAAAGCAACACCCTGTTTATCTTCAGGTAAGCGTATTGCAATATTACGCAATGCCATTTCAACAATATCAATACTTTCTATGGTTAATGGAAATTTATCAAGCATTTTTATGTGTTGTTGAATGACTGTATTTTCAGTGACCACCGCATACAGTTTTTTTGCACCACTTTTATAAACAGGAATATCAAAAATATCCAATACAGCATCATCTACTGGAAAATCAATAAACTCTTGAATTTGCCAACGTACAGCAGAACATAATTCATGAGAGGGAACAGGCGGTGAATTAACCAATAAAATTTTATAGTCACTTGTATTTAAAACATAGTTGCTTGAGATAGTTGTTGATATTTTTTGGGTTTGTAATGAGGTAAGCAAAGTATAAGAAGATAAAATAGGTTTTTTATTTTTTGGAAAATAAATATGTACACAATATAAATTATTGTCAATATAGCCTACCCCTGCGTAAGATACAAAGGGAGGAGAAATGAAGTTATGCCAGAGTGATTTCAACATTTTTAGCTACTTTTAATACATTGTTTAAGCCCATAATAAAATAAGTTATACTTTTTATATTAATCATAAATAATGCAAAATATAAACCAAAAATTAAAGGGATAGTATCACTACATTAGCTCACCTAGGTTTAAATGTTGTTTTCTTACAGTAAACTAATGATTAAATGATCATTCATTCTTTTAGTAAAAATAAAAAATAAAAAATTGTTATCCTTTTGAAATTAAATTATTATATACGCGTTTTAAGGTATAAAAAGAGAGCAAATTATAGCGTTAATTAAGCCAACGCTACCCACCTGCTATATTAGGAAAAATAGGCATATTACAGAAAAGACTACTCAATGGGGAATTATGGAGAAATAAACCATCCTGCTTTAATTTTATATAGCACGTTTAAATACACTAAAACGGTCTTATATTTGCTTAAAACGGTGTAGGAGTGAGTAACTGATAACCTTTAGAAAGACGACTATGAGTGCTAAAAAAAATCTTTGGAGAACCTTACGTGTCAATATTATTATGGCATGTATTATTGTAGGCGTAGGCGTTGCCGCATACCGTGGAATGTGGGCATATTATGAACCCCGTTTGCCTTCATTAGAAAATATAGAAAATATCCATTTACAAGAACCCTTAAAAATTTACACAAAAGATAGTGTATTAATGGGGGAGTTTGGAGATGAGCGGCGGATTCCTGTTATATTTGATGCCATCCCGCCCTTAATGGTAAAAGCTATTTTAGCGGCTGAAGATGACCGATTTTACCAGCATAATGGTGTAGATTTTAAAGGCTTAGTACGTGCTTTTGTGAGTTATCTGCGCACTTTTAAGTTTTCCCAAGGGGCAAGTACAATTACGATGCAATTTGCACGTAATTTTTATTTAAGTCGTGAAAAAACCATTGATCGAAAACTAAAAGAAATCTTACTTTCTCTAAAAATTGAGAAATTATTGCCTAAAGAGAAAATTTTAGAACTTTACTTAAATAAAATTTTTCTAGGTCATCGTGCCTATGGGATTGGTGCTGCAGCAAAAATTTACTATCAACGTCCTTTAGCTGAATTAACCTTGGCTGAATTTGCCACCATTGCTTCATTACCTAAAGCTCCTTCTGTTAATAACCCTATCACGAATCCTGAAGCTACTTTACATCGTCGTAACTACATTTTAAAGCGAATGTTAAAGCTTAAATTTATTGATCAGGCACAGTTTGATGAAGCCACTGCTGAACCAAATACCGCAAAGCTGAAAAAAACTTATATTGATGTAGAAGCCCACTATGTTAATGATATGGTACGTAAATTTATGAGAGAACACTATGGTGATCAAGCTGAAACACATGGTTACCGTGTTTATACAACCTTAGATAGTCATTTACAAAATCATGCACAAGCTGCTGTGCGACGTGGTTTATGGGCCTATGATGAGCGTCACGGGTACCAAGGGGCATTAAAAAATGTTCCTCTAGCTGATTATGTTGAACAAGATGAACTAGAATCTATCTTACGTAAAGAACCTGTTTATTTGAGTGTTTATCCTGCTATTGTCACCGCAGTGAATAAAAGAGAAGCACAAATTTATGTACGTCGTAAAGGCTATGTACAATTAGCATGGAAAGATATCAAATGGGCACGTCGTTATATTAATGAGCACCGTATTGGTCGTAAAATTAAACGTGCCAGTGATGTATTAAAACAAGGGGATGTGATTCTTGTACGAGAAATAACCCGTACAGTCACAGATGAAGAAGGAAATACCTTACATGTACCCACATGGCGGCTTGCTGATATTCCTCATGCAGAAGGTGCTATTACTGCTATTTCACCGCAAAATGGGGCAATTGTCGCGCTAGCAGGGGGCTTTGATTACTATCAAAGTAAATTTAATCGGGTTACCCAAGCAAAACGCCAACCGGGGTCAAATTTTAAACCTTTTATTTATTCTGCTGCCTTAGAAAATGGCTTTGGCCCCGCCAGTATTATTAATGATGTCCCCTTAGCATTTCGCTATGGGCGTAAAGTATGGCGACCTCAAAATTATAATCACCGCTTTAATGGTCCCACCAGTTTCCGCTCTGCATTGACACACTCTAAAAACATGGTGTCTATTCGTTTATTAGAAGATATTACCGTGGATGCTGCCATTGAGCATGTTGTGAAATTTGGCTTTGAAGGCAAACGTATTCCTAAAAATTTAACTATTGCATTGGGTACAGGAGAGATTACACCACTAGAATTAGTACGTGGTTTTGCCGTATTTGCTAATGGTGGATATTTGATTGATCCCTATTTTGTCGAACGTGTTGAAACCCCCAGTGGTGAAATTATTTATCAAGCGAATCCTGTTGTGGTGTGTAAAACCTGCCAGCCATTATTACCTGTTGGTAATCAAGTGGCGACCTCTGAAATAGAGGATCCTGTAGTCAAAGATATTGATGATATTGCATTCACAGAAGAGGATGCTGTATTGATTCCTGAGAAGACTAAAAAAACGGTGGGTGTTGCTATTCCACGTTATGCTCCCCAAGTCATTACAGAGCGTAATGCATGGGTTATGACCTCCATATTAAAAGACGTGATTCGTCGAGGAACTGCACGTCGTGCATTAGTATTAAAACGCAAAGATATCGCAGGTAAAACAGGGACAACCAATGATCAATTTGATGCATGGTTTTCAGGTTTTAGCCCTGATTTAGCCGTCACTGCATGGGTGGGTTTTGATCGCCCTCACTCTTTAGGTAAGAAAGAAACAGGGGGACGCGCAGCCTTGCCTATGTGGATTGATTTTATGCAAGAAGCTTTAGCAGGTAAGGAAGAAATTATTCCTCCTACACCTCCGGGCTTAGTACAAATTCGGGTTGCTAAAAATACAGGTTTACGTGCTTACAGTGATAACCCTAATGCTATGTTTGAAACTTTTTACAGTGAATACGCCCCAACAAAATATGCCTTGCATCAACCTATAGCCACCCCATCAGGTGATGTGATCTCGCCCACAGTTATCAATTCATCCAATGATGAACTCTTTTAACTCTTAGGACAGTTGAATGTTAACAACGTTTACTTTATGTGTTATTGCTTATTTATTTGGATCATTCTCATCAGCCGTGATTGTTTGTCACCTGATGGGGCTGCCTGATCCACGTACCCAAGGGTCAGGTAACCCTGGGGCAACCAATGTTTTACGCCATGGTGGAAAAAAAGCCGCCATCATCACGCTATTTTTTGATGTATTAAAAGGGATTGTGGCGGTTTTATTAGCTCGTTTCTTTGTACCTGATGATACGCTCACCCTAGCAGGGGTGACCTTAGCCGTCTTTTTAGGGCATTTATACCCCATATTTTTTCAATTCAAAGGGGGGAAAGGGGTTGCCACTGCATTTGGTGGTTTGCTTGCTTTAGTGTGGCAGGTAGGTATTGCCGCCTTAATAACATGGTTAGCCATGGCATTTGCCTTTCGTTACTCCTCCTTATCTGCCATTATTACTGCGATATGTGTCCCCGTTTTTACCTATTTTTTCAGCAACGACCTTTATTACACTACCAGTAGTATCGTTATCAGTGTCTTATTGATTTGGCGACACCGTTCTAATATTAAAAAGTTACTTAATGGTGAAGAAGATAAAATTGGTGAAAAAGCTTAGCAAAACTAGGTCAGTGGCATAACTCTTGGTACCATATAAGCAAAATAGTGCACCTAAAAGGAAGTGGATAGATGAAAAAACCCCATCATTTAATAGCATGGTTTATGTGTATTACAAGTTTAACTGCATGTGGTATACAAGAGACAAAACCCACTGCAACAAATGAAGAAAATTTAACCCATGTGGTGTGGGCGGATGATGCATCAGAGCTGGCTATTGTGAGCAGTTCCGCAAGTCCTAAAGCAGGCTTAACACATCAACATCAAATTTTTTCTTATTTACCCACAGGGGAACGTAAACGTCCTTTAACAGGTTTACGTAATGATAAATTACATAGTTTGTCTTATATGAAACAAGCGGGTTATTTAGTGGCAGAGTCTATTACTGATGATGGCACACATCGCTTTGATAAAATTTCACTCAATGGCAGTGAGATTTTAATTATTGAAGTGCCTGCAAGAGCGTATAATCCCTGTGGCAGTGATGACCCAACCGCAGCACAAACACAACGGATGGTGATCCCATCCCCTGATGGGCAGCAGCTTGCCCATGTATACAGTCCAGAGTGTGGGGCTGTGAGTGTGGAGTTTTTACATGCTCACAATTTGAATTTTATTGATAGTCAATCAATTGAAATTACTGAACCTGTTTACCCTTTGTGGCACCCTAATGGTTATCTTGTATTGACTAATGGGGAGTTGAAAAAAGCATGGGGTATTACAGTGCGTACCAAACCCCAAGAGACTATTCCACCTAATTGCATTAAACCCACGACCACCAGCAGCCCAATGTCTTCTACAGGACAGTTTGCGTATATTGAAGCGGGGGAATTAAAGCAGCGGGATGTAGGCAAAGCTGAAGCCTTTGGGTGTCAATAAGTTTTGTAATGTTGGTAAATTAATGGTGGAATATGCTGTGCTATTACCACCTTAAAAAAGGGCAATACCTTATTAAGGTATTGCCCTTTTTTTTAATTGCAGCTTTTTATAGGGGGGAGTAAAGTTCGCGCATAACCTATATTTTGTTATTCATCTCTTACAGATTTTTGCCACTATACCTCGATATATTAGGAAAGCCTGCAAAAGCCTGTATTTTACTGCTACTTTTGCTTAAGAATTAACAAAGTAATGTCATCATAGACATTTTGTGATCCGATATGAGCTTGTACATCATGACTGATAGCTTGCTGAATTTCTTCTACTGATTTTGACCAATTAAGACGAATTACGTCACATAAGCGATCAAGCCCATATTCCTCTTCTTGTATATTAAACGCTTCGGTAATCCCATCTGTGTACAGTACAACCCCATCCCCTTTTTGTAAGCTCACTTCATGCTCAGCAATAAACTGATCAATATTATCAAGTAATCCCACATTAAAACCAAGTTTGAAGGTATCAATCCGTTCAATTTCCCCATTATCACGTACGACAAGAATATCCTCATGTTGCCCCGTAATACGTAAGTGCCCGCCTTGATAATCAAGCAAAGATAAGGTTAGATTCTTATCAGTTTCAATACGTTGGGTATTATAATATAGCGTACTGTTTACAATACTTAAAAATGTTTTTGGATCAGTAATATTGGCAAGTAAAAGGGCGCGTACTGTGGTTTGTAACATCAACATTAACACCCCACTTTCTAAACCATGCCCTGTTACATCACCAATCCCAATTTTAACCTGCCCGTTATGATGTAACACCTCATAATAATCCCCACCTATTTCATCAGCAGGTTTCATAAATCCAACAATATCTAAGCAAGGAATTTCAGCCAACTCATGGGCTTTAGGTAAAACCATTTGTTGTAAACGTTTTGCCACATCTAGCTCTGTACCCATGCGTACATTTTCTTTTTCAAGACGCTGATTGAGTAAGGTGATTTCTTGATTGGCTTCTGCTAATTGAGATGTGCGTTCATTCACTTTTTGCTCTAATGTATGATAAAGCAAAGAGTTTTCCAAGGAAATAGCGGCTTGAGTGGATAACATATCAAGTACTTTTAAACGGGCAGGTGTAAACGCGCCTTCAATTAAATTATTCTCTAAATAAAGTAACCCAATTAATTGCCCTTGGTGCAAAATAGGGCTGCATAATACAGATTTTAATTTATGCTGCTGAATATAGGTATCTTCTGTATAAATACCATTTTGTTGTGCATGCGTTAATACAACCGCCTCGCAGGTTCTAGCAACATAGTTCACAATAGTAGTAGGTACACGCCCTACCAGTGCAAGCGATTTTAATAAAGTGACATATGGGTTATTTGCCATCCCTTCTGCTTCAATCACCCAATCTAATTGCCCTTTTGTCTTTTCAAGAATGAGCAAACCTCGTTCTGCCCCAGCATTTTCAATTAATGTGCGCAGAGTTTTTTCTAATAACTGACTTAAGACAATTTCACCTGCTAAGGTTTGCGTGGCTTTAGTCACACTGTCTAGATCTAATAATGTAGAGGTTTGTGCTTGGTTTACACCTGATGCAATCAATGTTGCTTCTGTTAGAGGGTAGGCATCATTTTGTGCGGGTAAAATAATTAAAGCCGTATATTTTTTTGCTAATTGGCTAACTTTGCTATGTGCTCCCCATTGCTGGTAAGCATAATAGGCATTAGTCATATAAATGCGTGCAAAAGCTTCTTTACCTTGTGCTAACCAAAAACGTGCAGCTAACTCATTAGCTAAAGCTTCATGATGGATGGCAGATTGTGCTTTAGCGGCTTCAATCGCTTGATCATAATACTGCATGATTTGCCCAATATCGGCAGCTTGAATACGCGCTATTTCTGCTTTAACCAGTAAATATTGATGTTGGAAATTTTCAGGACAATGGGTTGCCCAAAGCTGCATTTGTTGTTGATTAGCGTCTAATTTCTCTAAGTCAGCGGCTTTATCTGTGCTACTTTCATAACAAGCAGCAATACTTAAAGAGTAATAGAAATTATGTGCAGGTATAAAGACTTTTCCTGTACTGGAGGGAAGGTGGGGCTCAGTTTTAGCAGCTGTTTGGTAGGCTTTTTTAGGCTCTTCAAAAAGGAAAAATAGCATTAACTGTGCAACATTGGCATAGTTAAACGTATTAAAGTTTTTATTCGCAACAAGTTTAGGCAATAAAGTATCACTATCAAACCAATCCCCTGTTAAATTAGCTGTATAGGCTTCCCCTTCTGTTAAATTAGCGATCACTTGTGTCCAAATATACAACTGGTGGATGACTTGGGCTTGTTTTAATTTTGGTGCATATTGAATATGGGCTGCAAATTTTTGGCTAATACTTTGTAGGTTTTGCCCTGATAAAATAGAACAGACATAGCTGTTAATCAGGCAATAAGCACAGCTTTCTGCATTTCCACTGTCAGCAAAACTCAAATACCCCTCAAATAAAGGTTCGATACATTCATTAATAGGTTTGTAAAAATGCCGTGATAAACCATAGTAAAAATTATAAACATCTGCTTGATAAAAGGTATCGTTATCATTTTGATAATGTTGTAGTGCCAGCTCTCCAAATTTAGACCCATTCGGAATATCACTTAAGCCACCATTGAGTAAAACACTAAAAGCAGAAAATGCAACAGGGGTTAAAGGTGTTTCACCATAATCAATAGTAAGTGTAATTAAACGACAAATAAATAAACCTAACATCTCAGGCACTGCAAAGTAAGAAGGATATAAAGCTTTGCGTAAAATATTTATTGCGGCATATTTTTGTGGATCAGTTAAAGCGGGTAATTGAGTAAGGTTCTCAAACCCAATGGTTTCAATTTTGGCAAAGGTGTCTGTCAACGTTGCAACAAAGTCATCTGTATCGGGGTTCTCAGGAAAATGTTCATCCAATTGGGCAAGAATATGTACAGCGGTTTCAACAGCTTCACGGAAGTGGGATTGGGTGTGATAATATAAAATCAGCAATTCATAGAATTTAATTTTATCCATGATAGTACTGATTTTTGGCAATACGCTGTCAACAATACACTTCATGGTATCAAAATCAGTATTAAGACAGGCTGCTTCTGCTGCTCCAATATGCAAATCAACTGTTAATTGATAGTGTGTCTGCCAGCATTCAGTGGGTAAAGTATCAATCCCTTTTTTAAAATAAGTGTAAGCCATACCAAATGCACTGGAGGCCAAGGCACTTTGCCCTGCATGTAAATTAAGGTTTATCACCTCAATATGTTGCGTTAGTGCATTTTTAGATGTACTACCTTGATTTAAATGATCAATGATAGCAAATAGCTGCTCTTCTTTATCTTCTACATTTTCTAATAATAATTGCCCAATTTGCCAATGTACCGCAGCTTTATCTGCTTTATTAATCAATGAATAAGCTGCTTGTTGTACACGGTCATGTTGAAATTTAAAATAGGCACTATTCCCTGTATTATCTGTATTCCCCTGTTGCTTATAATTATCATCTAAGGGTTCAATCAAGCTTTGCTCTATTGCTTCCCACAAATGTGCAATGGTTAATAAACTTGGGTTTTGGTAAATAATACTTAATGTATTGATATCAAATTGGCTGCCAATACATGCTGCTAGCTTTAGTACTTTTTGGGTTGCAGGGGATAAGTTAGCAATTTTTGCCGCCATCAAATCCACAACATTATCAGTCATCTCTAGTGTAGCTATCGTTGTACTATCCCACTGCCATTTTTGTTGTGTATTATCAAAAAAAAGTAACTCTTTTTCATACAGTGACTTTAAAAATTCATGGGTAAAAAATGCATTACCTGCTGTTTTTTTATACACCAAGGTGGTTAATGCTTGTACGGTAGAGAGCTCTTCATGCACTGTTTCAGCAATCAACTGGCGTACATTAACTGCAGTTAGGTTTCCAAGCGTAATGGTATTGATAGGGACAGAAGAGTCGCGCACCTCCTCTACCATGTTGATAACAGGATGGTGTGCATCCACCTCATTATCACGGTATGCTCCAATCACTAATAAATGATTAATGTGTCGATCTAACATAATCGCTTTAAGTAATGTCAGTGAGGCAGAATCGACCCATTGCAAATCATCAATAAATAAAATAAAAGGATGAGTTTTACTACACAGTGCTTTAACAAAGTTTAAGAAAACCACTTGGAAGCGGTTTTGGGCTTCTGCTGCCCCCATTTGAGGCAGTGGCATTTGTTCACCAATGACTAATTCTAGATCAGGGATAATATCAATAATCACCTGCCCATTCCCCCCTACTGCCTTCAGAATTTTATGTTTCCACTGGGCAAGGTTTTCCGTATTTTCCATCAATAAATAACGGCAAAACTGATTAAATGCATGGGTGATTGCATAATAAGGAATATTTTTTTGTAATTGATCAAATTTCCCAGAAGTAAAATTGCCTCGTCTTGCTGTCATTGGTTTATGCACTTCATGCACTAAAGCAGATTTACCCACACCTGAGTAACCCGCCACTAATACCAATTCAGAATGCCCTTCACTGACACGCTCAAAAGCATGTAATAAAGTCGCGCTATCTTGATCCCGTCCATATAGTTTTTGTGGTACTTGGAATTGAGACGACATATCTTGTTGAGCTAATTCAAAATCTACCGAGGCTAAATTTTTATTAAATAATTTTTTTGTATGTGCTATGCACTTTTCTAAATCTGCTTTTAAGCCCCATGCAGATTGATAACGATCTTCTTTATTCTTCTCTAATAATTTCATAATAATCATTGAGAGAATAGGGGGTACATCAGGGTTTATATCAATAACGGGGCGAGGAGGTTTGGCAATATGACAATGTACTAATTCCATTGGATCAGTGGTATTAAAAGCAACTTGTCCAGTTAAGAGCTTATAAAAAGTCATGCCTAAAGAATATAAATCAGTACGGTAATCAAGGCTACGGTTAGTACGCCCTGTTTGTTCAGGAGAGATATAAACCAATGTCCCCTCTAAGCGTTCAGGGTGTTTTAAGCCTGTATTTTCACGAGGCAAGCGGGAGGCTATACCAAAATCTATAATTTTTAATTGCCCTGTATGTGGGTTTAATAAAATATTTCCAGGGTTGATATCTTTATGAATAATATGGGCGGCATGAATATGCGCTATCGTATCAGTAATATTTAAGGCATATTGTAAAAATATGGGAATGGATAAAGGATTGTCTAAAATACACTGCTTCAGTGATTTTCCACCAAAATCTTCAAGTACAATAATTAAGGTATTTTCATAATTAATGATTTCATAGGTATTAATCACGCCTGTTAGTGCTAACTGTTGTGTAATGGCATGTTCTTGTTGATAACGGCTAATATCTTCAGGGGTAGGATAGTCTTTTCTTAGTACTTTCAATATAACAGGCAGCCCATCTTTATTACGTATACCACGATAAATAATAGAGTCTGTGCTCTCATAAATCTGTTTAATGACCTTATAATCAACTAATGCCAACATAAATAATACTCCCCTTGAAGTACAATGGCTTAAATATACTTACTGTATAAAAATTATATAAAGTAAAGATAAGCCGTTTGCTTCTTATTTTAAAAAAGCAGCTTAACTCAACTCAGTTTTCAATGTGTTATGGTGCGCTGCATTTTGCCTAAATGAACATAGCTCAAATTAATATATGATTAATTTAATATTTCTTTATTAATACCTACATAACAATATGAAAAATAAATATTTAATCTATATTAAGTTTTATATTTAATATGATAATAAATGGGTAAAGTGTCATAAGAACTCCCTATTCTAGGCTTTTTTAATAAAATAGTATATATACTAAGATGGTTGCCATTCTATCTTTGTATTTTTAGGAAGGAAATAATATATATAGCTTGATATAACCAAGGTTTAATTATAGTGATATAACTTTTACCTCTAGTAAAAATTCTTGATTATTGAGCTTTCTATATTTATTTCCAAAATACGGCATAAGGTTTGCTTTTTTTTCATATCTGTTTATATTCCTAATTAGAAGCATTTCTATTTTTGTAAAATGATGTCAGATATATTATTGCCTTGATAGAAAAATACTTTTAATTAAAAAATTTTTAAGGAAATACAATGCAAGTTAAAATAACAACAAATCAAGGTGCATTTACATTAGCGTTATTTGCTGATAAAGCCCCTGCTACAGTTGAAAACTTTGTAAACTATGTTAAATCTGGATTTTATAATGGTACGATATTTCATCGTGTGATTGATGGTTTTATGATTCAAGGGGGCGGTCTAGAGTCAGGGATGCGTGAAAAACAAACAAACGCACCAGTTAAAAATGAAGCGGATAATGGTTTAGGCAATACACGGGGTACGGTTGCTATGGCACGTACACCTGATCCACATTCTGCTACCGCACAATTTTTTATTAATGTTGCGGATAATGCTTTTTTAAACCATACCGCTGCAACACCACAAGGGTGGGGATATTGTGTTTTTGCTGAAGTAGTGGAAGGTATGGATATCGTAATGGCAATTAAAGCGGTTAAAACAACAAGTCATGGTATGCATCAGGATGTGCCTGCTGAAGATATTATTATTGAATCAGCTGAAGTGGTTGAAGACTAAAACCTATATAGTGTAAAACTGGCAGAATGCAAAATAAGGTATAAACTAATTCTTATGCTTAATATTTTTTAAGATTTAATGTTCTGTCAGTGAACATTCAATAAATATGTCATATTTTATTGCTATTTTAGCAGCTGATTAATTTCTTATTTTATTCCATTAGTGACTGTTATAACACCTATTATGCAAGAAACTTTATTTATTGCAGATATTCACCTTGATCCGCGTAATACTGCTATTATTTCATTATTTAAACGCTTTTTAACACAGCGTGCGCCCAGTGCTGAGGCCGTCTATATTCTAGGTGATTTGTTTGAGTCATGGGTGGGGGATGATGAAGATGATCCCATTTATGAAGATATTTGCCAGCAATTACAAGCGGCGACAACGGCGGGCACTCCCATCTATATCATGCATGGTAATCGTGATTTTTTACTTGGTGAGCAATTTTGTAAAAAAACAGGTTGCCAATTATTGGATGAGCCAAGCTGTATAGAGCTGTATGGTCATACTGTATTATTAATGCATGGTGATTCATTGTGTACAGAAGATGCGGGTTATCAAGCTTTTCGTCAGCAAGTTCGCCAGCAAGCATGGCAAGATCAATTTTTAGCTGCCCCTTTAGCTCAGCGACGTATGATTGCACAACAGGCACGTGATGAGAGTCAACAACATACGAAAAAAACAGAAGATACCATTATGGATGTGACAATGGGGGCTGTTATTGATGTATTACGCCAATACAATAGTTATTGCTTAATACATGGGCACACACATCGTCCTGCCAGTCACGAATTTACCTATAATAATCATAGAGCATTTCGTCATGTGGTCGGTGCATGGTCAGCAAGTAGAGCAAAAATTTTGTGCTGTACCCCTGAATCAGTACAGTTAGAAACTTTTACCTCAGCATAGATTTTAGTAGTGCATATAAGCACTTCATGATTTTAATCATTATGCTGTCCTCAATCTAGGTATTTATTAGTTTTAGTATTAAGCTTTGTATCACTGCCATGAGGAAAGTATTGTTTTGTACCCTTAACTTAATGGCAATGATGCAACGCTACGACAACAATATTTTTTCTGACGCAATAAATAAATTTTCCCAGCTAATACCTCATATAAGTTTGGAATATGTTTATTTACATTTTAGTATTAATACCTTGGGTTAAATCTTTTACTTTTGTAACCAGTTTACTGTAGGCATTTTTATATTTATGTAACTCGTTGCGAGTTTTAATCAATTCTTCGCGTGTGCTTAATAACTCTTGTTGTAGTTGTTCTAATTGAGCATGGTTAGATTTACCTGTTGCTGCAGAATGCTTTTTATATTGTAATAATAATTCACGTATTTTAGCGTATATGGTACCTAATATATGGCGTTGCTGTGAGGCTATTTTCTGGCTTTGTTCTGTTGCCCACTGTTCTCTATCACGTAATAGTAAAGGTGGAATATCAACTTTAGGTTCTGGTAATACAGGTAAACTAAAGTTTAAACCTGCAAATGGTTTACGAAAATCAATCCCTTTTCCTGCCTCTTTTCCTGTTAAATGTATTGCATCTGTTACTTCCTGAACATTAGGTGAAGGGGGTTCTGATAAAGGATAAACAGGTAGAGAAACGCCTTCCTGATAAGCACTGTTAGTAGGTGTTAAACGTTGGTTAATTTGTCTTAATAAGGTTAAATTACGTGAAAACCCTAATAATAACGCGCCAGCAAATAAGCCTCCTAGACTACTTAACATATAATCACCATGGGTTTCTACTTGTGTTAGGGCTAACACAAAAAATATCAAGGCAATAGCAATGGTGACAAAGCCGACAAAGCGAGTAATGATTTCGGTATTCATGAAAGGATGGTCGTAGCGGGAAAATAGAAAAGACCTTCATGATGATGAAGGTCTGTAAGATATAGATAATTAGCTATTATTTATCATCAATAACAACACCCCAAGGGGCTTTACCTGTTGGAATGGTTGCAATCACTTTATAGGTGCTTGTATCAATCACAGATACGTTATCACTGGCACCATTTGTGGTATATAAGTGCTTGCCATCGTGTGAAAGAGCTAAGCCCCATACACGTTTACCCACAGGGATACTGGTTTGTAATTGCAAAGTATCAGCATCTAATACTGCAATAGCATTAGCGCGTCCTGTGGCAACAAAAAGGGTTTTGCCATCTAAACTTAAACGAATATCTTTAGGTTTGGCGGCAGGTAATACATCAGCTAAAGAAGCTTTTTGAATGACTTTATAGCTGTTCATATCTACTTTTACCACTTCACCCCCAATTTCAGCACTGGCGAATGCAAACTGACTATCTGCAGTAAAATGGGCTTCACGCGGGCGTGAGCCGACTAAAATATTCGCAATTAATTGATGCTCTGGGACAGCTATCACATGCAGCATATTAGTTGATTCACTGGTGACAATCACTTTTTCTCCATTGGGTGCAACAGCAACTCCTTCAGGCTCAATACCCACAGGAATTTCTGCAATCAATTTGCCTGTATTGGGGTCAACAACAGAAGCTTGAGCATCATCTTCATTGGAAATATATAAATGCCCATTAGGATGAACCGCAAAGGTTTCAGGATCAGAGCCCGCTGGAATTTTACGCAATACTTTTAAAGCTTTTGGATCAACAACAGCAATCTTATTCTCTGCACTGACAGCTACATATAAACGTGTTCCATCAGGAGAAAGACCAATTCCTCTAGGGCGTTTACCCACTGTAAGGGTTTTTTCTACCTTATAGGTGCGTGTATCAATAACGGTAAGCGTATCGCCTCGTTCATCGGTCACAAAAGCGCGATATGTGGGGGCTGCTGATACCTGTGTGATATAAAAAAATAAACTGATAAAAAGCAATGCTATACTTTTTTTCATTTAAGCCTCTCCTTTTTTTATTGAATACTAAGCAGTACTTGATGCATGAATAATAACTTCATGCATTTCAAGCTGTCCAGCTTGGCTAAATGCTTCTTTAGGAAGTGGATTTTGGTATGATTTTTTAAAGTCATCACTGCCTACCCACTGTTCAAAAGCGGCTTTATTTTCCCATGTAGTTAAGACAACATAAGGGCTTTTTTCATCATCAGGGCGTAAAATCTCTAAACGTACAAAACCTGTTTGTTTATCAATTTCCCCAGCGCGTTTTTGAAAACGTTCTTCAAAGGCGGTTGTCCAGTCAGTGTTGACATAAATACGGTTAGCCACTACAAACATAATTGATTATCCTAATTTTGAGTGGGAATCACTTTTTTAGCCGCTTCTTTAGCACGTTGACGTGCTTCATTAGTCATTGTACCTGTTGCCAGTGCAACCCCCATACGGCGTTTTTTATAAGCATGTGGCTTACCAAATAGGCGTACTTCTGTATCAGGCACACATAGGGCTTCTTCTAAGCCTTCATAACTAATACCTGAGGCTTCCATTTTGCCATAAATCACTGCGCTGGCACTGGGGTCACGCAAATCTGTATTAACAGGTAAACCTAGGATTGCACGGGCATGTAATGCAAATTCACTTTGGCGTTGGCTGATCATTGTCACCATTCCTGTATCATGAGGGCGTGGACTGACTTCACTAAACCAAACATCATCTCCTTTAATGAAAAGCTCTACCCCAAACACACCCCGTCCGCCAAGGTTGCGTGTGACTTGGTGGGCAATATCGTGGGCTTTTTCTAGAGCAGTGGCTGATAACTGCTGGGGTTGCCAACTTTCTACATAATCCCCATCTTTTTGTATATGTCCAATTGGCTCACAAAAATGGGTTTGTACTGTACCGTAGGTATCTAAGGCGCGTACTGTTAATAAAGTAATTTCAAAGTCAAAATCAACTACGCCTTCAACAATGACTTTACCATGATTAACCCGCCCAGAATTTATTGCATAATCCCACGCAGCATCTAATTCTCCTTCATGATGAAGCAAAGACTGCCCCTTTCCTGAAGAAGACATGACAGGCTTGATAATACAAGGTAAACCAATATTATCTTCATGTACGGCTGTTTTTAGCTCTTCTAAGCTGGAGGCAAAAACATAACGTGATGTGGGCAGGTTTAACTCTTCTGCCACAAGGCGACGAATCCCTTCACGATTCATTGTTAGGTGAGTGGCACGTGCAGTAGGAATCACTTCTGCTTGCCCTGCTTTTTCAATATTTAACAGGACATCAGTTGCAATCGCTTCAATTTCAGGCACGATAATGTCAGGTTGTTCATTATCAACCAGTGCTTGTAGTTGAATTGGATCATTCATTTCAATCACATGGGCACGATGTGCAACATGGTGTGCTGGGGCATGTTCATAGCGATCAACGGCAATCACTTCAACACCAAAACGTTGTAAGGCGATGGCAACTTCTTTACCAAGTTCGCCACTACCAAGAAGCATCACACGTAATGCTGATGTGGAGAGGGGAGTTCCTATTTTCATAGTCTTTCTATTGATGGATTATTAAAATCGAGATGAGTATATAATGTGAACAATGAAGCATTTTGTTAAAAATGCATTTTGCATTGTAGTACGCATTCTCCAATGATGATATGACTTTTTTATTATTGTAACACCTTAAATATAGGTGAATTATTTGCGTACTGACCATGTGGGTTGTTCATTGATATCAATAATACAATAATGTATTAACCACTGGCGGGCATCTTCTGCATCTTTTTCAAACCATGCTTGGGTAGAACCTAGACGAAAGGTATATCCCCATGCATCCATATCTTGCCACATACGCACTCTACCCATAGTAGGTAAAAAATCACTCAGTAGTATTTGTAAGTAGCATACCCCATTTTCTTCGTCATAATCTCCGCCTGCATCAGTATGTAAACCATTACGTCGCGCTTCATCTAAACAAATATAATGACAGGCTTCATGTAAAGCAGAGTGAATGGGGGTATCTTCTTGTACATATAATATATGTCCAATAATGCCTGCTTCAGGGGCACCCCAATAACTCCCCGGGATATCAAAATGTTTATCGACTTCCACCACGGTTAAACCAAAGCGAGATAATAATTGTTGTAATGGTGCAAGCCCCAATTGAGCACAAGTGAGTACCTGTTTTCCTTGTTTTTCATACTCAAAATCAGTGTTATAGTTTGGCGATATCGACATAATATTCATTCTTTTTAGTTATCTGCTAACATCTTACATAGCGTAAAATCTATGGGTAAGATGAATAATATAACTCATTAGGTTAGTCTATGTTAATAGACTTGTATAGAGTATGATTTCATCATTTCAACCAAGGAGTAAAAATTATGCGTTATTTAATGGGGACTGCCTTTTTAATTGTGTTAGTCTTTTTAGCTTATCCTTATACACGTATGTATCAAATCGATAGTGCATTAGCCACTAATGATGTCAATGCGCTAAAGCCTTATGTGGATTTAGATGAAGTACGTGAAGCTAATAAGAAAAGTATCAATCAACAATTAGATCGTACAACAGCCGTGGTGGGTGAGAATAAAATGACCGATATGTTACGTAAAGGCGTGAACATGATTGGTGGGGCGGCTGTAGATGAAGTGATTGATTTAGCATGGGTACGTGACACGCTAAAAGAAGAAGGCAAAGGCGACTTATTAAAAAATGCCAGCTTTTCTTTTTTTGAATCTCCCACTCGTTTTGTTATTCGTATTGGTGAACTTGGTAATAACCCTCGTTTTATCCAATTTACATTACAGGATTGGGATTGGCGTATTACCGCTATTTACCTCTAATATAGTCCATTAAATCCTGTTTTACTTTTTAAGGAAGGTGGTGAACACCTTCCTCCCTTTATAGTCTCGCTACCATTACTAAATTAATGGTTTATCTGGTTCCACACGCTCCGCGTCCTCCCCTCTAAGCTAATACAGTGATACTTTAAGCAAGATGACGCAGAGCGTCAAGGATGGGATTCCAGCGCGGAGCGCGTGGAACTAGATAATGATTTTGAGCTGGCAGTGACTTATTTGTTAACTGTGAAATAGTTTAATAAAGTATGTTCCTGTGTAAGGGTACACAGGAATAAAAGGGCGTTATTGCTGGCTTATCTTTTGAGCATATTCATAGTTAGCTATTCTTGATTTTGTATCAGGATGATCTACTCCTAATTTATCTTTTGAAATAGCTATTGCTCTTTTATATAAAGGTAGGGCTTTTTTATAATCCGTCATTGATACATATAGGTATGCCAAGTTGTTCAGGGTGTTGGCAACAGAAGGATGCTGGCTGCCTAACACTTTTTCATAAATCTTTAATGCCCGCTGATACAAGGGCAGAGCCTGCTCATAATCTCCCATTGCACGGTATAACTCCGCCAAGTTGTTCAGGGTGGTGGCAACTAAAGGATGCTGGCTGCCTAACACTTTTTCATAAATCTTTAATGCCCGCTGATACAAGGGCAGAGCCTGCTCATAATCTCCCATAAAATAATATAATAATGCTAAATTATTTAAAGCAGGTGCAATTTTTATATCATCATCACTAAATAGCTGTTCTCGTAGTGTTAGGGATTTTTCAAGTAGTGGTTGTGCTTCTTTATATAACCCCGCATCTTGATAAGCCGTGCCTGCTTGATCAAGATAATCAACTAATATTTCTTCTTTTCCCTCAGGTACTAAGTTAACCGCTTCTTCAAAATAAACCGCAGCACCAGCATAATTTAATTGGGTCATTTGTAAATCCCCATTACTGGCTTTATTCGCCGCCGCAGATAAACGCCTCTGGGTAAAAGCTGCCTGCATTTTTTCCATTTCTTTTTCTAACTGATCCGCACTATCCTGATCTCTTTCACTGGCAAGATTTAGTAATTTTTCTGCTTTCTTATACTTACCTTTATCAATTGCTTTAAGAGCTTTACGTTTTAACTTTTCGACCTCTGGATCATCATCAGTACTGACTTGCTCAATACGTTGTACCAATGATTTATAATGCTCGGCAATGGTTGATAAAGTTCTATCTAAATCTTCAGTGGCAACATTTTTGCGCTTTAATACTTTAAAAAAACTATTAATTGCTGATTCGGTAACACCATATTGTATTGCTAAATCTCTATACTCTTTTGCAGAAATACCTGTATTGATTGTTCCATTACCAATATTAATATTTGAGCCTTGAACCTCTTGGATACTAATCTGCTGTGATGCGCCTACACCTTTATCTTCAGGACTCGGTGCATAAAACTGCAAACCCTCTAACGCTTCCAACTCAGGTAACTGCTGAAAAATTGTATTCAGTGGGAGCATATAAGTAGACTGTTGTATATCTCGTTTTTTAATAGAAGAGATGACTCCAATCACCGCTTGTGTTTCATCATCCCACACAGGTGTGCCACTAAACCCATGTGTCACACACCGCCGCCCTACCTCATTATCCAACTGTACAAACCCTGTTTTTACCAAACCTGCTAACCGCCCATGCAACCAATCCCCTTCTGGTAACTCTTTAGGGAAACCACACATACTCACTACACGTTGGGCAAAATGGGTATTTTCTAAAATATTTAAAGACACCGCTTCTACACTAGAAGGCAATACTTCAATGTGAATTAAGAGCTAATTCTTAAAAAGCTCCAAAAAAATATAGCTGCTGCAAGCCGTCCAAAAATATGAACCATAAGACCAGTAGTAGAACGGACTTTACTTGCTGATTCTATACCTGACACTCT
>Ga0193950_1000035_pt1 | contig 50991 bp, 49 predicted proteins | sample BB_1_MG_FD_144485 | JGI IMG/M metagenome (GOLD analysis project Ga0193950, IMG submission 144485) | Microbial mat bacterial communities from the Broadkill River, Lewes, Delaware, United States - BB_1_MG | ecosystem: Environmental > Aquatic > Freshwater > River > Microbial mats | place: USA...
AAATTAGCCCTGAGCTTTTTGATAATGATTTTTATGGTGATAAAGCATTTAAACTCTCTAACAAAACAGAACAAGAGTTATATTATAAACAACATCTTAGAATATTTACCCCTATAAAAAAGAAAAAGGGACAAAAATGTTTAGATGCGGCTGAAAAGCTCTATTCCACTGCTGTATCAAAGATTCGTCAACCAATAGAATCATTATTTGCATGGTTAGACAGAGTCTCAGGTATAGAATCAGCAAGTAAAGTTCGCTCTACTGCTGGTCTTATGGTTCATATCTTTGGACGGCTTGCAGCAGCTATATTTTTTTGGAGCTTTTTAAGAATTAGCTCTTAATTCACATTTATATAGGTAAATAAAAATGATAAGACTATTATTAAGTTTCTGCTTATTCTTGCCTTTTTCACTGTGGGCAGAAAATGAAGCCCAGTATTCCTCCTCTACACAGCAATTAATTATCCCCAAAGTTGTGATTCATAATGATGTCACCCAGCAAGCTTATAAGGTCGCCATGCAAGAGCTGGATAATAAAGATTTTCAGCTTGTTTCTGCAGAAAAATCAGCGACTGATATCGCATCCAAATTTAATGAAGCGACCTATTATCCTAGTAGTTTAGAAGTACAAATTCCCAATGTAGTAGTGGATGAAAAAATCACAGAGCAATCTTATGCTGTGGCAATGAAACAAGGGGAGACAGGTTTTTTTAAATTATTATCTGTACAGGCATCCCAACGTGATACCTTATTTTTAAATGGGAAAATTTATACTGTAAATCCGCAGCAGCTTTGGGCAGAAGCCCTTTATATCAATAATGGTAAGATTAGGTATGTGGGGTCTAATGAGGCAGCACGTAAGTTAGTCAATGCAAAAACTGAAGTGATTGATTTAAATGGTGCGATGGTGATGCCGGGGATACAGGATGTACATATGCATCCTTTAGAGGCGGAGTCTCCTTTTGCAGGCACTTGTTTGCTAGATAATCAAGAAGAAGATGCGGAGAATTTTATTGCAGTATTGCAAGATTGTGCACCGTTGCAAGAGGCAACAGAATGGGTATTAGGTTCAGGGCATTCTGTTTTTACCTTATTAGAATCAGAACGTTTACCAATTGAGATTCTTGATGAAGCCATTCCTGATCGTCCTGTGGTGATTATGGAGTCAACGTCTCATTCTGTCTGGGTGAATTCTAAAGCGTTAGCCATTGCTGGCATTGATAAAAATACCCCAAATCCAACAGGTGGGGTAATTGTTAAATCTCCTCAAACAGGTGAACCAACAGGGGTTTTATTTGATGCAGCGGGTGATTTGGTGATGGATTATGTCTGGCTGCCCACAGAAGAGATTAAAGAGCTTAATTATCTTGGTTTGTTACAGGCGTTAAAAAAGATTAATAGCTATGGTATCACTTCTGTTGCAGAAGCACGGACGTATTGGAAACGTGATTTTCAAGCAGCATGGAAGCGAGCGGAGAAAGAAGGGAAATTAACAGCCAGAGCAGTATTAAATTTATGGTTGTATCCTCATGAAAATGATGAGGTACAAATTGAAACTTTACGGGGCTTATATCAAAATTCTGCAACAAATTTAGTCAAATTATCACAAATTAAAGTGTATTCTGATGGGATTTTAGTCAATACCACAGCGGCAATGTTAGCCCCTTATCTTTCTGTATTAGGGGATATTCCTAGCCAAAATGGATTAAATTATTTTACTGAAGCGCGTTTAGCTAAGTATTTAAATGCTTTAGCTCCTTTAGGTTTTGATTTTCATATTCATGCGATTGGGGATCGGGGGGTGCAAGAATCACTAAACGCCATTGAGCAAATGGTATATAAAGAGGGTCGCCATCGTGTGACACATTTAGAAGTGGTGAATAAAGTAGATTATCCCCGCTTTAAACAGTTAAATGTTACAGCAGATATGCAGGTGGCTGGGGCTTTTGCACATCCTGATCATTGGGAAGAAAATGAGGCATTAATTGGTGAACGGGCGGATAATTTAATCCCTTTGAAAAGTTTGTATGAAGCGGGGGCGCGGGTGACCTTAAGCAGTGATTGGGATGTAAGTACCTTAAATCCTTTTATTGGAATGCAAAATGCGCTGACACGTGCACCACAGAATTTACCTGATTTAGCGAGTGTGATTGAAGCTTATACGGTTAATCCTGCTTATGCCTTACGTCAAGAAAAAATGACAGGATCACTAGAGGTAGGGAAGTTTGCAGATATGATCGTATTGGATCAGAATATTTTTGATATTGATATCAATAAAATTAGTGATACACGAGTGATGAAGACTTATTTAGCGGGTAAATTAGTTTTTGAACGTTGAAGATTTAGGTATTTACTCACTCTTAATAATGACTCCTATATCTAAAGCAATTTTTAAACTACCATATAAGATATCTTCATACTTTTTAGTATTTATATTTGGGTACCATGATTTCTGTTTATCAAACAGCCAAAATAAAAAATGAAGTGAGATAAACATTTGAAGATCAAAACACCCATGAGATAATTTTGTGTATCTAGGATATAAACTAACTCCAACTAAGTCTTCGCTTTTGATAATATGTAAAACTTTTCCAGCTCTTGGAGTTGCAAGGTGAGCTATTTCTGAAAGGTGTGCATAAATATCCTTAAATGCACCTTTTCTAAAAATGTTATTTACATTAGGTGTTTTATTGTAGAGTTTATGTAGTTTATCTAGGGGTTTCTTATCCAACTCATTCATTCTTGTTAATGATTCAAGTTGTTTTCTAAGTAGAGTGGTCGCTTCAATTATATCGCCATCAAGAATTAATTCATTAATTATATAATGAGATCTTATATATGATGTAACCAATAAAATATGATATGAAGTTTTTTCATTTGTTTCATTTACTTTATTTGTCATATTAGCTGCTAATTGTGCAACTAACCCATCAATACTAATTCGTAAAACATTTTCTTCTTCAGTTTCAATCCTCCTAAACTTATCTCTAGTTTTCTCTCGCTCTTCTTCAGAATTACCCTGAAAATTACAGGCAGCATCTAACAAAGATTCAATTTTTGAAAATTTATCCATAAATCTAATCCAGAGTTAATAATAATTAATTAAATATTTAATGAATATGTAACTTTAGTTATAAGAAAAATATAAATTTAAAACATATACCATATTATAAATATAACACTATAAAAAAAGGTATAAAGAAAATTAAGAAGAAAGAAAAAAAGTAGGGGTAGGTTTGGTGATAATACCTACCCCTATAAGGGGCAATGTAGAGATGAGGAGGCAAGAAGGAAGCGGTCTTACACTTGCCTTTAACGATTTGGTCACTATAGTCGCTAAAAGAAGATAAGTTCCTTTTTGCCTCACCTCGTTTGAAAGACATTATCCATAGAAAACGTTTCCAAGAGATGTCCATTGTGTAATTAAATGTTACAGAATGTAACATGAAAATATTTGAATGTTAAATCAATCATTTAAAAAAATAAATCATAAAAAAAGCCATCGATAAATGATTTATCAATGGCTTTTTTATTAAATACACTATTAAAACAGGTTTATAAACTATTATTAATAAGGTATTGTTACCTAGTTTAGCTTAAGCATTCTAGGATTTTCTTACCTAAATCAGTTGGTGCACGCGCAACGTTTACGCCAGCAGCTTCAAGTGCAGCAAATTTATCTTCAGCAGTTCCTTTACCACCAGAAATAATGGCACCAGCGTGACCCATACGTTTACCTGGAGGAGCTGTAACCCCTGCAATGTAACCAACAACAGGTTTTGTGACGTTAGATTTAATGAACTCAGCCGCTTCTTCTTCTGCTGTTCCACCAATCTCACCCACCATTACGATCCCTTCAGTTTGTGGATCTTCTTGGAATAACTCTAGGCAGTCAATAAAGTTCATGCCGTGGATTGGGTCACCACCAATACCAACACATGTACTTTGACCTAAACCGTTTTTAGTGGTTTGGAATACTGCTTTGTAAGTTAATGTACCTGAACGAGATACGATACCCACTTTCCCTTTTTTATGAATTTGACCAGGCATAATACCGATCTTACATTCTTCAGGTGTAATAATCCCTGGGCAGTTAGGTCCAATTAGACGGACATCAGGGTGACTGTTTGTTAAAGCAGCTTTTACTTTTAACATGTCCATCACAGGAATACCTTCTGTGATACATGCGATGATTTTAATACCACCGTCAGCAGCTTCTAAAATTGCATCCGCAGCAAACGCAGCAGGTACATAAATCATAGTGGCTTCTGCGCCTGTGGCATCCACTGCATCACCTACTGTGTTAAACACAGGAAGGTCTAAGTGTGATTGACCACCACGGTTAGGTGTGACCCCACCGACTAATTTTGTACCGTATGCAATGGCTTGTTCCGAATGGAAAGTACCTTGCTTACCAGTAAAACCTTGGCAGATAACTTTAGTATCAGCGTTGATTAAAATACTCATTGTTTTCTCTTATCCTTTCGCTGCAGCAACCGCTTTAGAGGCCGCATCATTTAAATCATCAGCAGTAATTGTTTTTAAACCACTGGAGCTTAATAATGCTTTACCTTGATCAACGTTTGTACCTTCTAAACGTACAATAACAGGTAAGTCAGTACCTGTTTCTTTAATTGCGTGAATAACCCCTTCAGCAATTAAGTCACATTTAACGATACCACCAAAGATATTCACTAAAATAGCTTTTACTTTGGTATCAGATAAGATTAATTTGAATGCTTCTGTTACTTTAGCAGCGGTTGTACCACCCCCAACGTCCAAGAAGTTAGCTGGCTCACCATTGTGTAATTTAACCATGTCCATTGTTGCCATAGCTAAACCTGCACCGTTAACCATACATGCGATGTCACCATCTAATGCAATGTAGTTAAGGTCAAATTGACGTGCACGGACTTCTTTTTCATCTTCTTGAGAAGCATCATATAAGTCAGCAAGTTCTGGATGACGGTATAAAGCGTTGTCATCAACGTTTACTTTACCGTCTAACGCCATCACATTACCTTCAGCTGTGGTAATTAATGGGTTAATTTCAACAAGGCTTAAATCTTTTTCAACAAATAAGTTGTATAAACCATTTAAGACTTTGCTTAATTCACCAATTTGTTTTTTATCTAATTTAAGAGAAAAACCAATGTCACGACATTGGTAGGCTTGTAAGCCAACAACTGGATCAATAAACGTGTTAATAATTTTTTCTGGTGTTTCTTCAGCAACGGCTTCGATGTCCATGCCGCCTTCTGTTGAAGAAATGATTGCCACACGTTTTGTTGCGCGATCAACCACGAAACTTAAGTAAAGTTCGCGAGCGATTGCGGATGGTGTTTCAATCAGAACGTGGTGGATAGGTTGCCCATCCGCGTTAGTTTGGTGGGTGACTAAGTTAGTGCCGATTAAGCTTTTTGTGACGGCTTCAACATCGTCTAAACTATCGACTTTTTTAACACCCCCAGCTTTACCGCGTCCACCTGCGTGCACTTGTGCTTTCACCATCCAAGAGCTGCCACCTAAGTTTTGCGCTTGTTGACGTGCTTCTTCAGGACTGGATGCTGGTGCGCCTTCAGGAACTGGCACTCCGTATTCAGCAAAAAGTTTCTTAGCTTGATATTCGTGTATATTCATTAGTTACCCTTAACAATCTCTGATATGGAGAGAGCGTTTGTACGTAAAAACACTTAGTCGTCAAACTGTTTACTCACTCAGCTTCCGAGCAGTCATGCTAGTAAATAGTTGTTAACTGGCGGTTAAGCATTCTTTTAACCCTATGTATGCTAACGTGTATCACCGTTAACGACAAGTGGTTAACTAAAATTTTTATTACAGACGGGATTATTATAATGGATAACTAATAATAGTTATAACTTTTATTTATAAAATTTAGCTACTCTTTTTCATTTTTATATAAGCTAATAGTTATAGGTCAGGTTTTTTATGCTTAAAAGGAGCATTAAAATATGGATGAAATAACACAAAAAACGCTGCAACAATCAGATATTCCATGCAAAAATCAAAATGATATTGTCATTGATCCAAAATCACAACAACGTTATTTAGATTTGGAAGAATTATTAGAATTTGCAGTAGAGAGTGGACGATTACAGCCAAAAAGTTTGGCAACTGAAATTAAAGCACTTAAAGAGGTGTTTTATTATCCTTTACCTGCTGAATTCACAATTAATGATCTATGCCAAGCTGAAGCAAAGTTAGAGCGTTTATATGCTTCTATTATGGAGCTGATTACCCCTGTGACTTTAGATACCTTACATGCGACCTCTGATAAATATCCTGTAAGACGTAATATTATCACAGGTATGTTTAAAGGGCGGAAGTGTGTAGGACGCAATTTTTTCCATCAAGTGGCATGGATTTTTGTGATTCTTATTTTTATTATTACAGCTAAAAATGCCGTTGAATTTCAACATACTGAATCAATATGGTATCAATTGTTAGTAATTTTAGAGCCTTTTGCTTATGGTGCTTTAGGTGCTTTAATTCAGTTATCTAAAAATATCACTGATTTTTATGCAGAACGTACTTTAAACCCTGATCGCTTGGCAACTAATTGGTTACGCGTTTTTATGGGAGCAATGGCAGGTTGGCTCATGGTGTTTACTTTTAATGTAACCATGTTAGAAGAAACTGATGTGGTGGGAGGTATTACACTGGGTGCAGGGGCAGTAGGTTTATTAGCGGGATATAGTATTGAATTTTTCTATCGTGTTTTAGATCGCTTAATTGCTGCGGTATTACCTGGGAAAGTAGACGATACAGCTCCGCCACCCGTGAATTCATTACAAGTACAGCAAGAGGCTTTAATTTCATTATTGAATAAAACGGAAAATGAAGAAGATAAAGTCACAATTCGTGATTTATTAAATAAATTATAAGCTATCAAGTTGGCACTCCTATCCGTGTGAGTGCCTTTTATTCCTTGGTATTCAAGGAATACTAATTTATTTTTTAGTCTGATACTAAAAAATAACAGTGTACTATTGTGATTACATCACAGTCTGATATTTTTCATACAGATTAAGTACTTTGGTGACATAAGCACGGGTTTCACGGTAAGGAGGAATTTTATTCCCATATTTTTTTACACTGCCTTCCCCTGCATTGTATGCAGCCACAGCAAGGCGTAAATCTTTATTAAATAATTTTAATAAATAAGTTAAGTATTCAGCCCCTGCTTGTAAATTTTGTTCAGGATCATAGCGATTACGTACTTTAAAGCGTTTTGCTGTCATTGGCATAAGCTGCATCAGCCCTACCGCACCTTTTGGAGATACTGCTTTAGGGTTATAAGCAGATTCAACTTTGACCATTGCATGTAAAAGTGCAGGCGGTAGCTGGTATTTTTTTGCCACCTTCTTGATTAACTTATTATAGGCTTTTGATTTTTTTGATGCCTTATATTTTTTCTTTGTATCAAGTTCCGTATGAGATACGCGTGTCAACAGGGGGTAATCTGTTGAGGGGGCAGAAGGCTGAATTTTATAGCTACGTGAGTAAACTAAATTCGGTTCTGTTTCAGAGGTCGGAGCGGTGCTGCTTAAATGTAATACACCTTTATCATCAAAGTATTTATATACAGTGACGGTACGCGCCATACTTACTTGAGAAGAAAGTAATAGGGCAAAAAGTAATGCAAAAGGGAAAAGTAGCCTTCGTATCATAATAACTAATGTATTAATCCTAGTAGTAAGGGGAAAAAGTAAAAGAGATATTGTTGTGTACCTATTTTTATATACGCAACAAATATAAAAACTTGTTTATGGGTGTAATGATTTATTTTTCAAGTTGTTAAAAGATTTTTTTTATTGTGTCTAACAGATGTGACACACTCACCCCACTGTAGCAGCATTGTACATAAAAACAATGTGATTTTATTGATATTTTCTGTAGATTGATGCTGATATAAGAAACTGAATAAAAAACTACCTTAGTATAATGTTAAACTTCCTAGCTCCACCCAAGCTATAAAATACTTGCTTAAAACCTTATTTTTACCTATATTAAACAAGATAATGCCATATAAAACTAACTAGTATTAAATACTATTCTCCTTAGAGTTAGAAGAATAATTATAGATGTGAGGAAACATTAATCCTTTATTTTAAATAGTTTATAATTTTTGTCACAGACATTCATGGGTTGATTCCATATTAGAGAGAAAATGAATATGCTCCAAAAAATTAGAAAGAAGTTTGCTTTAAAAAAAATATTTCAAAGAATGCCCAGCACCTTGGTAGATAGGTATGGTGTGAGTGGTGCATACACCCAAGGACAAGTTGAAAAAACTATGGAGGCAGAGTCACTGAATACAGATTATATTGATTATGCCTATGCGGCTTTTTTAAGTTTTGATGATGCGGTTGCATGTGTTGGTAATGAACAAATGGTACTGAGTATACAGTCGGAAGTTATACAGCAGTATTCAAATACAAGTATCAATGAAGTTGGAAATTCTGGTCATTCTTCAATAATGTTTGTTGCGGGTGGTTTTGGAGGAGATGGCGGGGGGAGTGTGGGGAGTTTTGGTGGCAGCGGTGGGGGGGATGGTGGTGGCGGTAGTTAAAATCTAGGTTAAATAAGTGATACTGTATACATACAGCATCACTTTTTATTTTGACTTTAATACCTAAATTGCTGCATGCATTTTATTACACTCCACAACTAAAGATGGACTGAGTGCAACGGTATTACTCTGACTATTTTTTATTTTCCCTACATTAATTCGATCATCTACAATTGTTTGTGCACTATGATTGGCTTGGAAATTTTCAGGTAACTGCGGTAAACCTTGACGTTTTACTACCACAAAACTACTGGCGCGTCCTTGGCGAATCGCTGCGGAGCAACTTTCTCTAATTAATGCTACAGCATCCAAGAAGTTACTGGACAAGACGACTACATCACCTGAATAATTGGTATCAGGAGAATCAATATTAATATTCCCATCAATCCCTCGCTCAGAGGATGCACTAACCAAACTAGTGGGAGAAGTTAAAATATTTTCAACTTTAATCGAAATATTTCCCCCATTTCCACCTATAGCTTGTGCCACCATTTGGCTATTGTCTAAGATAAGAAAAACAGGGGTATCAATGGTGATATTTCCACCATTTCCTGATTCACCTCTAACACTGGTTGTCACTTTACTATTGACTAAATCGACTAGACGTTTTGCAGAAAATTGAATATTTCCCCCTTCAGCTAAATTTGCTTCAGTAGAAATACTGGCTCCTTCTAGTTCAGCTAAATCATTCACAGTGACAAAAATACTGCCTGCACTGCCCGATCCCATACTAGCGGATGAAATGGCTTGCTGTCCTTCTAAACGTAATGTATCAACGGTGACATTTAAGTTCCCTGCTAAACCTTGCCCTTCTGTAGATGTACTTAATCTGGCAAAAGGTTTAATAATGAGGTTTTTAGCATTTAAGTTGACTGTTCCTGCATCACCTGACGTGGCTGTACGGCTGCTGGCAGATACAGCACTGACTTTATCTTCATTTAAGCCTGATACCATCACTGTATCTTGCGCGTTAATGCTGACACTGCCGCCTGTGCCCTGTCCTTTTGTACCACTATCAATACGCGCCCCATCACGAATATAGATATTATTAGCACTGACCACAATATTTCCTGCATCGCCGCCATTGCGTGTATTAGTCTCTGCAAAAATACCTGTGTTATTTTTATCTATAAAGCCTGACAAGGTTAAATCACCTTGAATAGTGAGTGAAACAGAGCCGCCCGCACCTGTTGTAAAGGTACCACTGGCAATCACTGCGCCATCACGCATTTCTAATTCCCCTGCATTAATAGTGATTGTCCCTGCATCCCCTGTTTCAGCCCCTAAATGGGAAGTGTTGTTTCCTGCATCTGCATTAATGCCTAAAGTCACAACGGTACCATCTATTTCTTTTGCATCAGTTAAACTAATTTTACCTGTGGCATTAATAATAATATTTCCCCCATTTCCTTTTCCAAAAGTTGTGGCACTAATAACCGCGCCTTTTTTTAAAGTTAAATCATGGGTATTAATAATAATATCTCGGGCATTTTCATCCCCTGTTGATTGGGAAAAAACACCGCTGTTTAAAATTTGCCCAGTTGTCCCCTTGGTTGTATTTTCTACCAAGATACTCTTTGTAGCAGTAATACGGATATCACCACTTTGACCTTGTTTATCATTAATAGCTAACAACCCAGAACCATTGGTAATTTCTAAACTATCTGTATTAATAATAATATCGCCTGCTTGGCTCTTTCCTTCAAACCGACTATCAGGGGCTGTGCCTATTTCTGAACCTGTGTCTATTTTAATGTTATTACTATCAATAAGAATATTACCATTACTTCTTTTTACGCCATCGCCAAAAATAATAGATTTTTCAGAGAGTAAAACCCCCCCTGATTTAATGATAATATCTTGTGTGCCTTTTTTCTGTATTAAGGTGCCATTGCTTATACTAATTTTTCCTAACTGAGTGGCATCTGTTTTTTCAATAGTATGAGTTGCTACGGATACAGTTGCATTTTTTTGCACACTAATTAGTGATAAATGACTATTCGTTAGGGTCATCTCTGTGCCTGACATATTAATATCACCGCCAATAACATTAATATTTAAGCGTTCTTTATCTGTATTTTTCTTAATGTGTGTATTACTAAAACTGATTGCACCCCGTGTATTATCTAAAAAGCCAAACTCACTAGGTGCGGCACTAGATAACAATGCATTGCCTGTATTTACATGGGCTGAAAAACGTTGACCATCTTCAAATTCTAAATAATCAGCACTACTGACGGTAAAGCTATTGGGGACATCAATTTTGGCATGTTCACCAAAAATAGTCCCAGCAGGATTAATAAAATAAAAATTAGCATGAGGCATCTCAGATTTAAGGGTACCATCAATAATTGAAATATCTCCCCCTGTAACACGGCTGATAACATTTTCTATTGATTCATTCCCTGAAAAAGCAGCCACTTCTTTGGTTAAAATATTAAATTGGCTGAAACTGTGGTATAGGTTATTGCCCTCTACCGTACCAAATTGCTCTGCAATATTATAATGAGGCCCATCCATTCTGATTGCCTCACCCATTGAGCCATCAAATACGACCTCAGCAACTGTATTCATGCAGAGTATTAGAGATAAAACAGCAGCAAAGAAAGCTTGCAGCATGGAAATACTCCTAAATAAAAAAATATAAAGTTAACTTATTGATTATTATAGATGCTGTAAAAAGAATAAAAAATGATTTTTTAGTTTATATTTTGATGCAATAAAGCAATTGCCTGTAAAAGCTCTTGTTTTGCTTTTAAAATATGTATACGGACATCAACTTGCCCCTGTTTCCATGTTTGTTCTGCATTTTCTGCCAAATTTAATGCATGTAATGCCTGTTCTAGCTGCTCAGAAGTAAAAGAAGGCGGGGGGGTTGCTTCATTGAGTGCGCAACTTTGGATAGGTAACTCAGCAGTTGCTTCCCCTGTAAACATGGGGGTAGAAGGTGAAATGCTAGAAGAAGGAGGTAATACAAGTGGTAAATTTTGAATATAACATTGTTCAAACTCTGTTAACCCCTCTTGCAACCACTTTTGTATAACAATCATATTTTCTGTAGAAATACTCCACAATGCCATATTTTCTGCAAATTGGCTTTTTGTGTTCTGTGCCCCAACAAATACCTCACTCACTAAACAACGAATACCTGTAAAAAAACCTAAAACCTCCGTCTCCTCTTCAAACCCTGCCGCTTCAAATATCTCAATACTGGGTTCTTCATTTGTGTATAAAGAGGTATCATCATCACCAAAAAAGTCACCTTTACGTAAGATATGAAAGGTAAGAGGGCGTTTATCTGCATTGATAATTTGAAGGGTAGACGGTGTCATAAAATAATCAGATATTTTGAGTTAAGCGTGGCTATAGACAACTTGTCCATTAATGAGGGTATGCATGACTTTACCTTTAAACTCCCAATTTATAAAAGCAGAGTTTTTGCCTTGGCTGGCAATATTTTGCTTTTCTAATGTCCAGTAATTTTCTGCATCAAAAATACAAATATCAGCAGTACATCCTACTTTCAATGTTCCTGCATCAATCCCTAAAATATCAGCAGGTTTTGAGGTGACTAATTGTAATGCGGTACTGAGATCACAAATTTTTTCATCAACAAGACGTAAAGCTAAAGGTAATAAAGTATCTAAACCAGACATCCCTGCATCCGTCATGGCAAAGGGGCTGAGTTTTGCATCAATTTCATGCGGTTGATGATCAGAACAAATAGCATCAACGCCTCCATGTACTACGCCCATACGTAAAGCATTTTTATCTCGCTCGCTACGTAATGGTGGGAAAACATGATAAGTACCATCAAAACTACTGATATCCATATCAGTTAAATACAACTGATGAATGGCAACATCTGCGGTAACAGGTAAGCCTTTTTTCTGCGCTTCTTTTATCATGTCCATTGCACGCGCTGTGGAGAGACGACAAAAATGTACCCGTGCCCCTGTAAACTCCACTAGTAATAAAACACGCGCCACTTCCATCGTTTCGGAGGCTTCAGGAATCCCTGTTAAACCCATACGTGTACAAATCGCACCTTCATGTGCTGTACCATGTCGTCCTAACCATGCATCACGCGCTTGAATAAAAACAGTTAAATCACAACTGGATGCATACTCTAAACAATGGCGTAAAATATCGGTATTTTCAATTGGATTTTGTCCATTAGAAACACCTAAACACCCCGCTTCTTTTAAGTCTCCCATTTCAGCCAATTCTTGACCTGTTAAGCCTTTTGTTAAGGCAGCAAGGGGGTAAACTTTTGACATCCCTACTGCACGCGAACGTGTGGCAAGTAGTTCTGCCACCGCAGGTGTATCAATCACAGGATCGGTATCAGGGGGACAGCATAAACTGGTGATACCGCTTTGCGCTGCGGCACGTGTTTCACTGGCAATAGTGGCTTTGTATTCTAACCCCGGTTCTCGTAAACGTGCGCTTAAGTCTACCAAACCTGCACACACGACTTGTTGATGTGCATCAATCGTGGTCTCTGCTGTAAAACCTTCAGGGGCATCGCCAATAGCAACAATTTTCCCCTCAGCAATATGGAGGGCAGTGATCTGATCAAGCTGCTGCGTGGCATCAATGACTTGCCCATTAATAATACTCACCGTTGTCATGCGTGCAGTTCCTTCTCTTTCTCTGTGGTCGCGCCCAGTGTCATCGCCATCACTGCCATACGTACAGCAATCCCATTACTCACTTGTTCTAAAATAACGGAACGTTTACCATCTGCCACATCAGAAGCAATTTCTACTCCACGATTAATTGGGCCGGGGTGCATCACAATGGCATCAGGATGGGTAACATTTAACACGTCATTAGTGAGTCCATAGTATTGAAAATATTCATGGGCACTGGGTAATAATGCGCTTTTCATACGTTCACGTTGTAAACGCAACATAATCACCACATCGACATCTTTTAAGCCTGCTTTCATATCGTGGTAAACATGCACCCCCATGGCTTCAACACCTATAGGAACTAATGTTTTAGGGGCGACAATCCGCACCTCAGAAACGCCTAAAGTGGTTAAAGCGTGAATTTGAGAACGGGCAACCCGTGAATGCAAAATATCCCCAACAATGGCAACACGTAATGGCGCAAACTCGCCTTTATGCTGACGAATAGTATACATGTCTAACATCGCTTGTGTGGGGTGTTCATGCCGTCCATCCCCTGCATTTAAAATACTGATATGCGGGGCAACATGTTGCGCCATAAATTGTACCGAACCTGCTTCTGCATGACGAATGACAAACATATCACAATGCATGGCTTCCAGATTGCGCAACATATCAATTAAGGTTTCACCTTTACTATTAGATGAAGAACCAATATTAAAATTGAGCACATCTGCTGAGAGGCGTTTTGCAGCTAATTCAAAAGTGGTACGTGTACGGGTACTGGGTTCAAAGAATAAGTTCATAATCGTTTTACCCCTGAGTACAGGGGCTTTCTTGACCGATTTTAAACTCACGCTGCTAAAAGATTCTGCTGTATCTAAAATATCGACCAACAGTTGCCGTTTAAGCCCTTCAATCCCTAAAAAATGTTTTAGGTGACCACGGCTATCAAGTTGAATATTATTCATGGGTTGTGCGAATCTCTAAAGATAAAGGTTCTGGGCCACACAGTTTGACATTTTTCTCAGCATCTAAGCATAAAGAGCAGCCAATCACATCAGGTTGAATTGGGAGTTCACGTCCAGAGCGTTCTACCAGCACGGCAAGGCTAATGCTGGCGGGGCGACCGTAGTCAAAAATCTCATTAAAAGCAGCGCGAATTGTACGCCCTGTGTGTAATACATCATCGACTAAAATAATGTGTTTATGTTCAATATCACTGGTGAGCTTGGAAGGTTTGACATGGGGGTGTAAGCCAATGCGGGTAAAATCATCACGGTAAAAGGCAATATTTAATTCACCTAATGGAGTAGGTAAATCCATTAGTTTATGCAGTTTTTCAGCAACCCAAACCCCTCCTGTATGAATACCAATCATCACCACGTCATCACGTTTAATATCACCAAGATGACGATGCAGGTGTTTTGCCATACTTTCTAAAAGCAATTCAAGATTTTCTAAGGACATTGTGTTAACCATGATTCTAAAATAACGTGTGCAGACACCGCATCTAAGCCATGTGCACCTGAGCGGTACGCGCCTTCACTTTCTGCTGCATGGGAAGAAAGTCGTTCATCTATGGTATACACAGGGAGGCGAAAGCGTTCTTTTAATTGGCGAGAAAAGCGTTGTGCAGCACGGGTAGAATGACTTGCTGTATCATCAGCATGTGAAGGAATCCCTACTACTAAAGCTTGAGGTTGCCATTCCTTAATCAATTTCTCTATTTGCACCCAATCAGGTTTATTATTTTTTGTATTAATAGTGGCTAAGGGGCTGGCTGTTTTTGTGATCATTTGCCCCATTGCCACCCCAATACGTTTTTGCCCGTAATCAAAGCCAAGTAAGGTAGTAATATTGTCCATTATAAATTATGCATGACCTGCTTGGTTAGAAATAAGGCTTAAATCCACCCCCAAACGACTGGCTGCCGCTTGCCAACGTTGTTCTATTGGCGTATTAAAAAGTAGATCAGCATCAGCAGGAATACTTAACCATGCATTCTCCGCCACTTCTTGCTCTAGTTGCCCAGCCTGCCAGCCTGCATACCCTAGTGCCACTAAGGCATCTTGAGGGCCATTTCCTTCTGCAATAGAGACTAAAATATCTCGTGATGTGGTCACACAGATATCATCATTATGATTAAACATAGCATCCCAGTCACCTTGCTCAGGGCGGTGTAATACAAACCCATGTTCACGTTGTACAGGCCCGCCATCGTAAACAGGTTGATCTTCTACAGTGGGATCATGGGTATCTAATTCCATATGCAATAAAATTTCGCCCAATTTTAGATTTAAGGGACGATTGATCACAATCCCCATTGCCCCTTCTTCTGTATGCATACAAATATAAGTAACAGATTGATGGAAATGTGGATCCATCAAATTGGGCATAGCAATGAGGAAATGATGATTAAAATAAGTTGTAGTAATTGTCATAATTATTTTGTGTTCTCATCCTCTTTTTATATAGTGGTTTATCACTTGATGAGGACTATATAGATAGACAGTAGGGACAGGGTGCATAGTATGACCTAAATAGTTTTCATCAAGACCTTAATAAAGAGCATAGCAAGTTTTACTTTATTATGTGAACACTTACCCAAATCACTTAAGGTTTATTACACTGTGCTAATTCTGCAGCGGTTAAGCTATCATTGACCACATTATCATTAATAAATTTCCATGTTCGCGTAATATGCAAAATATCTACATTTTTACGAATATCTTTAGGAAATGCTTTAAATGGTGCGGCTAAATGCACAATACGCTTTGCTGCATTATCTAGTATACGATGCCCAGAAGAACAGTTCACACTGACTTTATAAATAGTCCCATCTGCATTAATCGCCACATCTAAAATAAGACTGCCTGATAACTTACGTCGTTTGGCTTCAGCTGGGTAATAACTATCCCCAATTTCTTCAATTTTAATTCGCCATTCATCCATATAACTGGCATATTTATAGGATTTTGTACGAGCACTGATAAAATCGTGGCGTGGACGTTTTGCCAAAGCATTAAAACGTTCATCAATTTCTGCTTGAATACTGGCAATATCCGCTTGGGTCGTCGCAATCAATTGTTGTGTGGTATCCGCACTATTGGTTTCAATGGTTTCTAAGGTCTCTCCTGCTTCTGCTGTTTCCTGACTATCGTGACGTTGCTCTGTGTTAGCCACTTGATAATCACTGGAGCGTTGACTGGTAAGCAATGGATTTTCAGCCTGTTGCTGGGCAATGGCACGTTGTTGTTGCGCAGGGGTCACCACCATATTGGCTTCTACATCAGGAATAGGCGCAGGTGTAGGGGTTGATGGGCGGGCTTTATCTTCTGCTTCCCCCCCGCCTTCTTGGTTAACTTGCGCCAGATAATCTGCATCTTCTATGGTATCAAGGGTACTTTTTTGTACCAAAATGATATCCATAGTCGAATTCTGTGATTTTTTGTACTGAGGTGGGGAAAAGGACACCGTACTGATCGTTATTACATGAATGACCAAGGCAATAAAAATAGCAATAACTAACTTTTCTTCAGAGGTGATGCGTGACATAACAGCAATATTCACAAACCTTTACACTCGTTGTATAACTAAAAAATGTGCCCAAACTTCATAATAGGGCATTTATTTTGCAAAACTATAAAGTAATCAATGCAACACATAAGCCATCAAGCAATAAAAAAAGTTTTCATGCTTGTTATACATTTGTTTTACTTAATGTGTTACGTATTTTTACTCATTTTACCTTATCAGCAACAAAGAGGGTATACATGCAGCATCAAGGTCTCCTATTTTATCGTATTTCTTTTATTAGCTTGTTTATTTTAATCACTTTTTTTACTAGTCCCACAGTGTTTGCACGGGGTGGAGGGTTAGAAGGTATTCATAAACAATGGGGGCAAATTTCAGGTGCGGAAGGGCTTTGTCTTAGTGCAGGCAGGGTACAGTTCCAGCGTACTGTGATTGAGTTACAGCCTTGTCGTGGGCGTTCACACCAGCAGTGGAAATATAACCGCCGCCAACAAAGTATTCGTAATAAAGATGGACGCTGTTTAGATGTGGAACGCGGTCATAATGCAGATGGGACACGTTTAATTTTATGGGAGTGTCATGGTGGGGATGCACAACGTTTTCGCTATGATAATAACCGTCAAGTGATTCGTCATGTTGCAGGGCGTTGTATCGATGCTGACAGTGGACACCGCCCTCGTCAGGGTGCACGCGTACAGCTTTGGGAGTGTCGTGGTAATATTAATCAGCGTTTTTGGGCGCATCGTACAGGCGGGGGATCTTATAATAACCGTCATGAACGACGCTATGATGATTATAATGATGCCGAACCTCACCGCCGCTCTCGTGATTACAACGATCGGTATGGTAATGATAATTATAATGATCGTTACAGTCATGACCGACGTGATTACCGTGATCAAGATCGCTATCGTCGTGATAAAGAGTGGGATAATCGCTGGGAAGATAACCGCCATCGTAATGATAGACATCGTCGTTCAAAACACTATAAAGGGCAACAAATTGTTAATTCTGAAGGTTTATGTTTAGGGGTAAAACGTCCACATAAACGTGGTAATAGCGTTAAAGCATGGCGATGTGATAATGATGAACGTCAATATTGGACATACCGCAAAGGGCGTATTAAAAACGCATATGGTTATTGTCTTGATGTAGATGGTTCTGATATGCATCGAAATGGGGGGCGCGTACAAATTTGGGAGTGTAATAATTCACCCAATCAAAAATGGCATTTTGAACGTAAGCATTTAGTTAACTCAGGTGGTGGAAAATGTTTAGCCACTGAGCGTTATGATGATTATGAACGTCAAAATCGTGTACAAGTTTGGTCATGTCGTAAACAGCGTAGCCAACGTTGGGTTTTACGATAAATTTTAACCTCCCCTTTCTTCATTTCTTTTAAAAAATGTAAAGGAGAGAGGGGGAAACTGTAAATACTCAGCTTAAAAAAAGCTACCGACCTTAATTATAATTAATATTGCTGTTAGGTGGGGGATAGTTTTTTCCCTCATTACAACGCTCCGCGTCCTCCCCTTAAACTTGCTCCTTGGTAGCTTTAAGCAAGATGACGCAGAGCGTCAAGGACGGGGTTCCAACGCGGAGTGTCACTGCCATTAAGTTAAGGTTTAAGAGCAATATTTTTCTCATTATAATATTTTGTAGTACTCGCTTAATATCTAATTTTTTGTAGGGTGGCAATAGCGCAGCGTATTCCACCATTTTCAAGGAATACCTTAGATTACCAGCCTTAACCTTAAAAAGGTGTGGAATACGCTGCGTAAATTTTCACCTTAAAATATCAGGGTCAGTGGCGCAGCTATTGCCACCCTACGGATCACTAATTAACATTAGTATTAGGTGGATATGGTTTTTGATATAAAAATAAGGAAAAAAATACTGAAAATAAAACTTGTTGCTTTTAATTTACCATTGTTTTATGCATGGAAAAAATACTTTGATGGGATTGAGAATGTTGAAATTATTGATGGTGACATTCTTTCACAGCAGGCTGATGCTATTGTAAGCCCTGCCAATAGTTTTGGTTATATGGATGGTGGTTTAGATCTAAAATATAGCCAGCATTTTGGTTGGGAATTAGAGGATAAATTAAGAGCTGTACTTGAAGAACAGTATTTTGGTGAAATACCTGTGGGGCAGTCTATTATTATTAAAATAGACAATGACACAGTAAAATATTTGATTTGTGCACCTACAATGCGTGTGCCAATGAATGTTGCAAATACTGCAAATGCATATCTTGCATTTAAAGGTATTCTCCAAGCTGTTCAAGTATTTAATAAAAAATACCCAAACTCTATTCAATCCATTGCATGTCCCGGTCTTGCTACAGGAGAAGGTAAAATGCTTGCCGAACGGTGTGCATTACAAATGCGAGAAGCTTATCGAGTTTGTATGGAAAAAGGTATGTTAAAAAATGGGGGACTTGCAACAGCTGCTCGACATCACATGAAACTACTCGAGAAAGATTTTTAATTAAACTATATCATAATTAAAACAATGGGATAGAGTTTATAAAACCAGGGGGAAAATAATGTTCATATACGGTGATAGCTGTCTATCAGATGTTTATTTACCTGAGGGTTTTTCTGTTAAAGAGATTGCACCCACTGATATAGATAAAAAGCAGATATTAGATGATATTGGTGAATTACAGTATCAGGTGTGGAAAAATAGTGGCATGAATATGTCGAGTGTAGCCAATGATGTGATGGATAATATATGGCTAGATAAGTTTGATAAAAATGCTTATATTTGGGCAATATATAAAGAAAAACAACTGGTTGCCTCTGCCCGTTTAACTATTCACGATTCTATCCCCTCACTTCCTGATGCCTATTGTTATACAGAATATGAGGCATGTTTTCCTTCCCCTATTGCTGCTTTTAATCGTCTTGTAGTACTAAAAGAATTTAGACAGCTTAAGCTGTCACACTATTTAGAACTTATTAGAATCAAAAAATCTATAGAGCTGGGAGCTAAAAGTATTACATTAATGTGCCCTGATTATCGTATTGATTCATTAATGAAAAAAAAGTTTTCTGTATTAGGCAATATTGCAGATGATCCACACTACCCAAATATTAAATGGGTGCTTATGCGTAGAATGTTATGATTAACAACATATTGTATAAATAACTATAAGATATAAAAAAACCTGCTAAATATTAGAATTAGCAGGTTTTAATCAAGCCAGATTAGCTTAAAAATAATATTCTATTATTTTTAACGTAATTTAAAGCTAGGTGGTGTACCTGTTTTGCTGACCATCACGGTAACAATCCAGTTTAAAATAAAGGCGGGGACAATTTCATAGAGAGAGAAAGGAATCACGCCTGATTTGGTCAACTCACTCCATACAACAACAGTAATAGCCCCAACTAACATTCCTGCTAAGGCACCGTTGCGTGTAATACGTTCAGAGAAAACACTTAAAATAATGATAGGACCAAATGCGCCCCCAAATCCTGCCCATGCATAACTGACCATGCCTAAAATAGTACTTTTTGGGTCTTGCGCAATAATAAAAGCAATTAATGCAATGCCAACCACTGCAAAACGTCCTACCCAAATCAGTTCTTTTTCACAAGCATTTTTACGTAAAATAGCTTGATAGAAATCACTAGTGATCGTGCTAGAAGAAACTAATAATTGAGAGTCAATAGTACTCATGATGGCGGATAAAATAGCGGCTAATAAGAAACCTGCTACCCACGGATTAAATAAAACTTGGCTGAGCTCTAAAAATACTTTTTCTGCATTTTCAAGGGGTGCACCTGCAAAATAAACAATCCCAACAAACCCTGTTAACATCGCCCCCACTAAACTGAAAATCATCCAAGACATACCAATCATACGTGCTTTAGGGACTTCTGCTTCTGAACTTAAGGCCATAAAACGCGCTAGGATATGAGGTTGTCCAAAGTAACCTAATCCCCATGCCATTAAGGAGATAATACCAAGGAGGGAGGTGCCTTTAAATAAATCGAGGTATTCAGGATTCATGGCTTCCGTTTTTGTTACCATCGCATCCCAACCACCAATACTTTGAATAGTAACGATAGGAACAATAACTAAGGCAAGTGCCATTAATAAGCCTTGTACAACATCCGTCCAACTAACCGCTAAAAATCCACCTAAGAATGTATAGGCAACAATCACAACAGTACCGATAATTAAGGCTTGTTGATATTCTAAGCCAAAGCTTTGTTCAAATAAGATAGCACCTCCGACTAAACCTGATGCTGTGTAGAAGGTGAAAAATAATAAGATAACAACAGCGGATAAAAGGCGTAATAAGCGTGATTTATCTTCAAAACGTTTTTCAAAAAAATCAGGAATGGTTAAGGAATCTCCTGCATCTTCTGTATAGCGGCGTAAAGGAGCGGCGACAATTTTCCAATTTAAATAGGCTCCAATAGTTAAACCAATAGCAATCCATGCTTGGCTGAGTCCACTGGTATACATCGCCCCCGGTAAGCCTAATAATAACCATCCACTCATGTCAGATGCGCCAGCACTTAATGCGGCAACCCCTGCACTTAAACGTCGTCCTCCTAAAATATAATCCGATAGATTACTGGTTTGGCGGTATGCAATCAGCCCTAATACAATTACACCGATTAAATAAACACTAAATGTTACTAATGTTGCTGTATTCATTAATGACTACCTAAAATAATTATTCTCGTTAATGAAAGGGTAAATGAAATATGTATGTTAACTATAATAGTACAGTGGATAAAAAAGATAGCACTGCTCATAAAAGAACATGCCCTAATTGCTTATTCCTTCATACATCAACAATACTGTTAATTCCCATATCTCATATAAAATATGTTTAGACATATCTTTATGTCAAATATATTATACACATAAAAATTTTTTATCATATATTATTCTGTAATATAACTAATAAATCTATATTTAACAGCCTGTTTTTAATCTACATCAAAGAATACAGCAAGGGCTGTGACATAATAAGGGTACTTCTACTCTTTCACTTGCTATGTTGCTTATTTAAAACGATTGTAGTGATGAGTTACTTAAAGGAATAAGTAGAAAAAGAAATAAAATGGATTGAAAAAGGGAAAGGGGCTCTATTCCATTATTTTATAATTTGTATAAAATAGGGTAGATATAAAAATACTTGACAAGAAAAAATAGAACAGCTATATTTAGCTTATGTTAATTTTGCACTGCACAAAAATTAAGGCAGGCAAAAAATAAAGCTAGACAGCACTATTGAAAAAATAGATGAAGCTAAAAATAAGTTGATTTAGAAAAACCCTCTTATTCTCGCTTTTTTGTAGTGTTGATAGAGAACGAATTTAAAACACCATCATAAATACTATGATGTGTAAAGACTCCTCCATCCTCCTTTGGTGGTTTGGCGCGATATCCGTCGCGCCCTCTTTATTCTTTCAAGGAAAGTAAAATGAAGATCTAATGTATCCTAAAATATATTACATCAGCATTTTATAAATCAGACATCCTATTCTTATTTTATGCCTTCCCTGAACGGTCTCCAGGTAATCCTCTGTTAGTGGTTTGGCGTGATACCCGTGTTGCTACCCTTTTTAGAAAAAGATGTAAGCATTGTTTGTCACCTTTAGTAAAGCTAATAAAGCTATGTGGCAAATATACACAAGTAAAACCAAAACAAATGATTTGTTTATTTTATAATAGTATCATTTGCTTACTTTTAATTTCTTTTTTAACAAGAATTAAAAAAAGTAAGGTTCCACAAAATTTTAATATAATTTTATTATTAATTTCATCACTTACAAATATTACCTATAAAATAAATTTTTATAACTAAAATTGGTGAGTGTGTGTTTTATTATAACTGCTGTACTAACCAGCGGCTATAACTTCACATCCTACCCCGTATACAGATTGACGGCAAGTGTTTATATACTTGTTTTACAAAAAAAATCATTATAAAATTTAAAGTATAGGTAAATTAACTTTATAACTCATTGTTTTAAAACAATATAGAAAAAATTATAGTTAGGGTAAAAATTTATGTCCTAACAAGGTAAATACCTCATCAGCTTCTTTTTCTAGCTCTTCTAAGGTTAAACGCATATATTCTTGGCTAAACTCATCAATGTCTAAATCTTGAACGATTTGATAGTGTCCTGCTTCACAGGTACAAGGGAAAGAGTATAAAAGCCCTTCAGGAATACCATAGCTACCATCACTCAGCACCGCCATACTCACCCACTTTCCTTCTGTTCCCATCACCCAATCACGCATATGTTCAATAATGGCATAGGCGACTGAGGCAGCACTGGCTGATCCTTGTGCTGATATAATATTGGCATCACGCTGCTGTATAGTGGGGATAAATTCATCAATTAACCATGTTTGATCAACAAAATCATACTCATAAGCTGGGCGACCATGAATGTGAGTATGTGCAATAGAAGGGTAATGTTGCGTGGTACGATGCCCCCATATTGCCAATTGTGCTATGTCAGTTACTTTTGCCCCCGTACGTTCTGCTAATTGGCTTAAGGCTCGATTATGATCGACACGGCTTAGTGCACTAAAATTGATAGGCTCAATATCAGGTATTGCTTGTAGAATACTATAGGCAGGTCTACCAACCACGACAATTTTTACATTTCTATTTGCATAGGTATTTAAAGCCTGCCCCTGTGTTATCAAAACTTGTGCATTTTCCTTTAAAAAATTATCATCTATAACAGTGTCATTATAAGCCTTATCAGCAATCAGTATTGCATACTCTACATCAGTAAAAGCGACTTCAGCTTCATCTGTAATAATGATATCTTCAAGTAATGGATAGGCACAGTCCTTCACTTCCATCACAATACCTGTTAATTTTGCTAAGGAGGCAGAGCATTCTAATAAATGCAAAATAATAGGCTGTTCAGTTCCTAGCATTTCACCTGACACAATACGAAAAATTAATGAATAAGCAATGTCACTTGCACTACCTGTGATGGCAACATGTACAGGCTTTTTCATAATAAACATCCTTGAATAAAGAAAGTTAGGAGCGGGTTAATGCGAAAAGAATGCTAAAAATACCTTGCATCATAGGGAGGTTATGCCTCAAAATGCACCCTCTAAGAAAGCTGTTAAATACTATAGCATAATGACAATAAATTAATCAGGATCACTTCTAATAACAATAAAGGATGATTTATGGTTATAAATAAAATATCATTATGGTTTCAGACGCTCACTTTAGTCAGTATAAAATATGATACAATAGGACGTTAAAAGATCAATGGCTAGTCACTCATACCTCTACAACGCTGCTTTTATTGATGATTTATATGAGCAGTATCTCCAAAATCCGCAAAATGTGACCGAAAGCTGGCGTGAATACTTTGCACAAATGCAAAAAGAAATGCCTGTTTCGCAACCTGAAGTTGCCCATGCCCCGATTCAAGAGCAATTTTTAAACCTTAAAACCACCAATGGTGTGTCAGGAAATTCTGACGCAGCCAGTTTAGAAGCTTTTGCTAAAAAACAATCTGCTGTCTTACGTTTAATTAACTCGTATCGTTTCCGTGGTCACCAACGTGCCGCATTAGACCCTTTATCTTTACAAGAACTTGAAACAGTCGAAGATTTAGATCCTAAAGCACACGGTTTAACTGATGCTGATATGTCTACTGTGTTTGATACAGGGTCATTATTTGGCATGACACAGGCAAAACTGTCTGATATTTTGCATAACTTAAGACAAACTTATTGTCGTAGTGTTGGTGCAGAGTACATGCACATCACTGATACAAAGCAAAAACGTTGGATTCAAGAACGTTTAGAAGGCGGTGCCAGTGAAACACAATTTAGTAAAGAAAAGAAATTACATATTTTAGATCGCTTAACTGCTGCCCAAGGTTTAGAAGATTTTCTACATACCCAATATGTTGGACAAAAACGTTTCTCTTTAGAAGGGGGCGAAAGCTTAATCGCTGCTTTAGATGAATCTATCCAAGATGCAGGAACAGCAGGCGTTAAAGAAATTGTATTAGGGATGGCGCATCGTGGTCGTTTAAATGTTTTAGTTAACATTTTAGGTAAACGTCCTAAAGATTTATTCTCTGAATTTGAAGGTAAAATCAGTGTTGAAGCAGGCGCGGGGGATGTAAAATATCACCAAGGTTTCTCCTCTGATGTACAAACCCCAGGGGGTGATGTTCACTTAGCTTTATCCTTTAACCCTTCTCACTTAGAAATTATTAACCCAGTGGTTGAAGGCTCTGTACGAGCACGTCAAGAACGTCATAAAGAAAAAAATGGCTCTGACAACGCACGTAATGAAGTATTACCTATTTTAATCCATGGTGATGCAGCGTTTGCAGGACAAGGTGTGGTCATGGAAACCTTAAACCTAGCTGAAACACGCGGCTATGGAACAGGTGGAACTTTACACTTTATCGTTAATAACCAAATTGGTTTTACTACCAGTGACCCTTTTGATTCACGTTCAACTACTTACTGCACAGATGTTGCAAAAATTATTCAAGCCCCAATTTTCCATGTGAATGGTGATGATCCTGAAGCTGTGATTTTTATCACTAAATTAGCTTTAGAATACCGTATGGCATTTAACAATGATGTCGTCATTGATATCGTTTGTTACCGTCGTCATGGACATAACGAAGCAGATGAGCCAGCAGCAACACAACCAGTGATGTACCGCCAAATTGGGCAACAAGTTAAAACCCAAGCTTTATATGCACAGCAGTTAGCCAAAGAAGGTTTATTAGAAGACAGCGATGGCAATAAAAAACTAGCTGAATTTAAAGAAGCTTTAAAAACTAAAGATGTTGTTTCCCGCCCTGTTAATTTAGAATTCAAAAACACCGTTAACTGGAAGCCTTACCTTGGTACAACATGGGAAACCCCAGCAGACACCACTGTTTCTCGTGAACGTTTAGCTGCCTTAATGGTAAAACTAACCACTTTACCAGAAGGCTTTAAACTTAATCGCAGTGTGAATCGTGTAAACGAAGCGCGTAAGAAAATGGGACTTGGTGAACAGCCTTTAGATTGGGGTGCTGCTGAAACTTTAGCTTATGCAACCTTATTAACTGATAACCAGTACCCTGTACGTTTATCTGGTCAAGATTGTGGTCGTGGTACCTTCTCACATCGTCATTGTGTATTACATCATGCTGATACAGGGGATAAATATATTCCTTTACGTCATCTTGAAGAAAACCAAAAAGACTTCCTCGTTATCAACTCTTTATTATCTGAAGAAGCGGTACTTGGGTTTGAATTTGGTTTCAGCTCCTCTGATCCTGAAACATTTGTTATTTGGGAAGCCCAGTTTGGTGATTTCGCTAACGGCGCGCAAGTGGTTATTGACCAATTCATCAGCTCCTCTGAATCTAAATGGCAGCGTTTTTGTGGTTTAACCATGTTGTTACCACATGGGTATGAAGGTCAAGGGCCAGAGCATTCCTCAGCGCGTTTAGAGCGTTACTTACAACTATGTGCTGAAGATAACATGCAAGTATGTGTACCAAGTAGCCCAGCACAATGCTTCCATTTATTACGTCGTCAAATGGTACGCCCATTACGTAAGCCATTAATTGTAATGAGTCCTAAGAGTTTATTACGTAATAAAGCCGCTGCTTCACCACTAGAAGATTTCACTGATCGTGGCTTCCAAAATGTGATTGATGAAGTCGACAGCAAGATCTCAGCAGAAAAAGTCAACCGCCTATTAATCTGTTCAGGTAAGGTGTACTATGACTTAGTGGAAGCGCGTGAACAAAATGGGATTGATGATGTTGCGATTATCCGTTTAGAGCAGCTTTATCCTTACCCGAAAGAAGAAGTTCAAGCGGTTCTTGATAAATACCCACATGTTAAACATCGTGTATGGGTACAAGAAGAGCCACGTAACCAAGGGGCATGGTGGTACATTCGTGCACACATGGATGTTAACCTCAACCACAGCGAAAGCCATTTAGAATTTGCAGGTCGCCCTGCATCTGCATCGCCTGCTGTAGGTTACTTACAAATTCACCGTCAACAATTACAACAGCTCATCAATGATGCATTTGGTTTAGAGCAGTAATAAATAACGTATAAAAGGCAATTTTCTCACTGTGTCACCAACACACGCACAACACAGTGAGAAAGCCCATAATTGATACCCTGACTACCAAAAAGAAGGAAGCACTCGTGTCTATTGAACAAGTTAAAGTTCCCGTACTAGCTGAATCCGTTGCTGATGCAACTTTATTAGATTGGCACAAAAATGAAGGTGATGCCGTTCAAGAAGGCGATAAGCTTGTTGACATTGAAACGGATAAAGTTGTTCTTGAAGTGGTTGCCCCAATGGCAGGTACTTTAGTCAAAATTGTTAAAGGTAATGGCGAAGATGTGACCAGTGAAGAGCTGATCGCTGAATTAGATAGTAGTTTAGTGCAAGCAGCAGCTGCTGCTGTTGAAGCCGCACCAGAAGCCGCTGCACCAGCTGCAGCCAGTGCTGATCCTAAAACCAGCCCAGCTGTACGTAAAATGGCAAATGAACAAGGTGTAAACCCTGCTGATGTAGCACACACAGGTAATCGTGTAACAAAAGCAGACATGGTTGCTAATGCTGCAAAACCTGCTGCTGCGCCAGCGGCACCTATTTCTGTCTCTTTAGATGGTCGCCCTGAAGAGCGTGTGCCAATGACACGTTTACGTAAGCGTGTTTCTGAGCGTTTATTAGGTGCACAACATGAGCACGCTATTTTAACTACGTTTAACGAAATCAACATGAAACCTCTCATGGATTTACGTAAACGTTACAAAGAACAGTTTGAGAAAGAGCACGGTTGTCGTTTAGGCTTTATGTCTGCGTTTACAAAAGCCACTGTTGCAGCACTGAAAAAATTCCCAATCATTAATGCTTCAACTGAAGGCAACGACATCATTTATCACGGTTACTACGATATTGGTATCGCAGTCAGCTCCCCACGTGGTTTAGTTGTGCCTATCTTACGCAATGTTGATCAAATGAGCTTTGCTGATGTAGAAGCAGGTATTAATGATTTCGGTCAACGCGCTCGCGCAGGGACATTAGGTCTTGAAGACTTAACAGGTGGTACATTCAGTATCACAAATGGTGGTACATTCGGTTCTATGATGTCTACCCCAATTTTAAACCCACCACAAAGTGCTATCTTAGGTATGCACAACATTGTGGAACGTCCTGTCGTTGAAAATGGCGAGATTGTTATCCGTCCTATCATGTACGTTGCTTTATCTTACGATCACCGTATTATTGATGGCTCTGATGCAGTCCGCTTCTTAGTTGCGATTAAGAATGCAGTAGAAGATCCATCTCGTTTATTATTAGGCGTTTAAGTCAGGGGAGTTAAACAACTATGGCAGATTTTAACGTTATTGTTGTCGGGGCAGGGCCCGGTGGTTATGTGACTGCAATCCGTTGTGCACAATTAGGTTTAAAAACCGCATGTGTAGAAAAATGGATTGATGATAATGATAAAAATGTACTCGGTGGTACATGCTTAAACGTTGGATGTATTCCTTCTAAAGCTTTATTAGACTCTTCACATCATTTCCATGATATGCAGCACAATGCCGCAACACATGGTATTCAGTGTGATAACGTCAGCATGGACGTTGCCCAAATGCAGCAACGTAAAAAAGACATTGTTACCAGCTTAACAGGTGGTATTGCGCAATTATTCAAAAAGAATAAAGTGACGCGTGTTGAAGGGGCTGCACGTTTATTAGTGGGTAAACAAGTTGAAGTGACTGCTGCTGATGGTAGCACACGTACAATCAGTGCTGATAATATTATTATTGCTACAGGGTCTGTACCTGTTGATTTACCGATTGCACCTGCTGATAACGAGTACATTTTAAACTCGACAGGGGCATTAGCCTTAGAAGAAACACCTAAGCGTTTAGGTGTGATCGGTGCTGGTGCAATTGGTTTAGAGTTAGGTAGTGTTTGGAGTCGTTTAGGTAGTGACGTGACTATCTTAGAAGGCTTACCTGATTTCCTAGCCGTAGCTGATCGTAAAATTGCTGCGGCTGCGTTACGTGAGTTCAAAAAACAAGGCTTAACTATTCAAACTGGCGCAAGTGTGAACAATGCGAAAGTTGAAAATGGTGAAGTAGTTGTTAACTACACTGATAAGAAAGGTGAGCAAACCTTAACAGTTGATAAACTTATCGTTGCGGTTGGGCGTAAACCTTACACAGATGGTTTAGGCGCGGAAGAAATCGGCGTAAAAATCTCTGAGCGTGGCTTTATCGAAGTTGATCCACATACGCGTCAAACAGCCGTTGAAGGTGTTTACGCGATTGGTGATGTCATCGGCGGTCCTATGTTAGCACACAAAGCTTCTGAAGAAGGGGTGATGGTTGCTGAGCGTTTAGCAGGTCAGAAGAGCGAAATGCATTATGACATCATGCCTTGGGTGATTTACACATTCCCAGAAGTGGCATGGGTGGGTAAAACTGAAGAGCAGTTAAAAGAAGCAGGCATTGAGTACAAAGCGGGTCAATTCCCATTTGCTGCCAGTGGTCGTGCTAAAGCACACGGGAATACCAGTGGTATGATCCGTATGTTAGCAGATGCTAAGACTGATCAAATTTTAGGTGTACATATCTTCGGTATTTCAGCGTCTGAGTTGTTAGCTGAAGCAGTGTTAGCAATGGAGTTCCAAGGTAGTAGTGAAGATTTAGCTTTAACTATTCATGGACATCCTACTTTAGCTGAAGCGATGCATGAAGCAGCCTTAGCCGTTGATAAGCGTGCTATCCATGCCTAAAGTCTATTAGTATTCTAAGATACTGATTATAAGTGCGTGATAAAAAACGGGGCTTTTGCCCCGTTTTTTTATGTCTGGGATTTATATTTGAAACAAATTATTGCAAAAAGCAACATTTTGTCGCATACTTGAGGTTGAGTAGTTATTTTAAGAAATAATCTATCCTTGAAGAGATTATTTCTTAATATATTGCAAAGAGGTAATGATCATGGCAACAAGTGTAAGATTAGATGATAGCTTTGTTAACCATGCTAAAGCGCATGCACAAGCTGAGAATCGTTCTTTACCAAAACAAATAGAGTATTGGGCAAAAATTGGTCAGATTATGATTGATAACCCTGATTTATCCTATGAGTTTGTGCGTGAATCTTTATTGGCAACGGAAGAAGTGAAGCAAGGATTAAGCAAGCAATATGTTAGACGAACCAAAAGAGATTGATGTTTATGAGTCAAGACGATTTGGGAAGGCATTAGATAAGTTACCTGAAGCACAGCTTAAGGTTGTAGAGGATGAGATTGATAAGATTATTGATGATCCTGAGATTGGGGAGCTTAAGAAAGGTGATCTTTCTCATCTAAGGGTTCATAAGTTTAAAATAGATAATCAACAAGTTTTATTGGGTTATTCATGGGTTGAAAACAAACTTGAAATTTATTTACTTCATCTCGGTAGTCATGCTAATTTTTATGACAAAATGAAAAAGCAACGTAAAATTGATCTTAAGCTTGCTAATGATAAAGTATGATTTTTTATAAAGATTTCTCTTTTGTAGGGTGAGGTGAAATCTGTACAGGATGGTTAATTTTGTCTCCAATCTTACACAGATTTTGCCCACCAGTATCTTTCATAAATTTTTGTGCGTTAGTTGTGGCATGTAATAAAATGCGTGCAGCAATTTAGGTGTTAGGGTGAAATATGCTGTGTTATTCCACTTAATGTATAAAACCTAATTTTATGATTATTAAGCTACTCTGTTCCTTTTATTCCCTTAAGACATAATATTAGTTTATGGACATTAGTACTTGGGTTATTAGTTCCTGTAATTCCAAAACACTCCTTCATAAGTCTGGCAGCATTTTTTATTGCTTTATCTTCATGCTCTCTTAATTTTTCAAAAATATCATCATTATTTTTTTCATAATTACAGAATTCTTTTTCTTTTTTTAATTCTTGGATAACCGTATTTCTATCAATAGCAGTATCTCTATATTTATAATGCAATAAATACCAAAGCTCAAAAGATGGATTAGAATATGCTACATCAATCTTTAAATTTTTTGCTTGTTTAATAGCACTATTATAATTAGCTAAACTATGCCCACCACTATTAGTACGTGCCTCATCTCTATCAATCACTATCCATTTAAATTTAAAGTTTTTATATGTGAGGTTATCCTCTTTATGATTTAACAAATCCTCAAGCACACCTTCTGGATCAGTATGTTTATGCTTGGCTATAACAAGTGATTTTGCAGATATTTTACTATTTTTAGCTAAAAACCTAATATAGCTTTTTAGATAAAAAGGTTCTGTTTTTGTTCCTTCACATGCAATAATGACCTTGTCTAATACGGATTTATGCCTATTTTTTCGGTTAAAGTCGCTTTTCTTTTTTCCTTCTTTTCTTTGATGAAATCTACCACCACCTGTTCTTTTTCCCATATTAACACCTGTTAAAAATCAAGATCACCTAAAAATGGAATTGCTCCGTACTTACCTTGCAAATAGTTCTTTTCAAAATTTTCACTTGATCGAATATTCTTATATTCTGCTAGTGAATATAAATGCGTAGTGCCATAATAATCCTTTTCAGTAAACCAAATTTGGTCTCTCCGAAGTAAGGACTTATCTAACATATTGGTATCATGTGTTGCAAAAATTAATTGTGCATTTTTTTTATTAATTTTTTTGTTATTAAAAATTTTAACCAGATGTCTTGTTAACATTGGGTGTAGACTAGAACCAAATTCATCAATTAGTAATACTTTTCCTTTTTGTAAAGTATCTAATATAGGGGCTGAAATAAAAAAGAATTGCTTTGTTCCCATAGATTCAACAGATAAATCAAAATCAACTAAATCGTAATCTTTTAGTGAAGCCCCAAATTTTTTATGTTGGGTTTTAATTTGAACCGCTTTAACTTTTTCCGAGTCTGATAACATTTTCTCTTTAATATTATCAGGGAAATCAAAATCATCTAATATTTTGTGATTAACTGGAAACTCTTCTTTATCAATATTTTCTATACCAAAATCAGCAATTTTTAATAAAGAAACAATATCATTCTTAAATTTTTTATTATCTAATTGCTGTAATGTAAAATTAACATAAGCATCTTTATCTGAACCATCTATGATATTTAAGTTATTAAACCAGCTTAAAATTGAGGATGATATCTCTCCACCTTCTTGATCACATTTCCAAATAAATAGATGATTGTCTAATGTTTTTAAATTAACTCCTTCTTTAAATCTGGTTTTATTTATATAAAAGATATTTTCATCTATATCCCTATAAAATAATTTTGCTTCTCTGCCTTTTGTATCCTGAAATAACCATTCAGAATAAACTTTTTCATTATCCAATTCAAAACCATATCTATACTTTATTTCATTAATAAAAAATACAGCTTCAAATGAACTAGAGGCATTTTCTGTTTCAGAACTAAGTGTATAAGGAAAATATTTTAACTTGTCTGTAGATTGTGTAACCTTATTTTGGTTTAAAACAATACCTGCCATAAAGCTTAATGACTTTAGGAAATTACTTTTTCCCGTAGCATTTGCACCATACAATACAGATGAAAGAAGGATTTTATAATCTCTAATAGAAGTATTATTTCCTTTATCTCTTGTCGCAACATTCATACTTAATGTTGCTGTATCTTTAATTGATTTAAAATTATTAACACTAAACTCTAATAGCATATATACCTCTGTTTATCTAAAAATTTTAAAGAATTATATCAATATATATACTATATTTGCTTAAAATATGCAAAAACATACTTTAAATATAATACATATGCATAAATAATGGGTAAATACTAATACAAGTAAAGAAGGGGCAATAAGAAATTAGAAAGAGAAGGGAATTTTGATGAATAATAGGAGAGATAACACTCTCTCCCTAAAATTTTAAATTTTTAACCCACCACAACTTGCTGGTTTAACCACACATCTAAACCTTGGGCATTCACCCCAACATCTAAATCTAATAACTCACGACAGTCTGCTTCTGACAGAGTACAACCATGAGCACGAATATCAGCTAAACAGACTTGCATGATATCTTCTTTCATTAAAGCAATGCGCTCATCCCCTTTATCACTGTACTTTTGTGCAATGGCTACCTGTGCATCTAAAGAACGATGTAAATCATCGGCTAAACGCGCCACATCCCCTACTTGCCCATAATGAGTTAAATACATATGTGCAGGGCTGTAACCCATTAAACGGTTAATAGAATTATGTGCAGCATCAGGATCAAATTGTACAGGTGTGGTAGAAGCTAAAGCATACGCACCTTTTTCAGTATCAAATTCACGATAAGAAATACCAAAAGTATCACCTGTGAAAAAGCTATTCGTTTCTACATCTAATACACAAAAATGATGTTTTGCATGCCCTGGGGTATCTAAAAAGCGTAATTCACGCCCATTTAAATCAACACTTAAACCATCTGTACCTTCAATGACCCGCTCAACAGGCGCAGGCTGTAAGGTACCATAATTCGCTTGCATGGCTTCTTCACCATAAACAGTGGTTGCCCCTGCGACCAGTTTAGTTGGGTCAATCATATGACGTGCACCACGTGGATGTACAATCAATTTGGCATTTGGTAGGAGTTGTAATAAATTACCTGCCCCACCTGCATGATCTAAATGCACATGCGTGACAATAATGTAATCCACATTCTCTTTACTAATTTGGTAGTGATCCAACACTTTTAATAAATTAGGCGCAGAGAAATTTGTGCCGACATCAACAAAGGCAGCATGATCACCTGACATGATCAAATGACTTGCAGCTAAATGTGCCCGTTCAAAATCGGTATTAATACGTACAATGCCGTTACCGTAATCTTTTGCTAAATCTTTCATATTTTTTTATGTTGTGGTGATAAATAAGCTCTATCAGGCGTGATGAGCTGTGGAAGAAATGAAGAAACTGTTTAGTAACTAGCCTATAATTTAGTTTTTAACTGCTGTGACAATACAAAAAGCTTGAATACCTAAGCCGCGCCCAAAATCAGTTAAGCCTTCCCCTGTAGTGGCAGTAATACAAACATCTTCAGGTTCTAAACCTAAAAGTTGGCTAATAGACTGCTTCATCTCTGCAATACGTGGGCTGATTTTTGGCTTTTTACATTCTAAACTAAAAGAAACATGGCAAATCTGCCAGCCATTTAAATGTTTTAAGGCTTCTTCTACATAGACACGGCTATCAGCAATCCCTTGTTCTAAGCAAAGTTTATCGCTGACTGCACCGAGTATGTTCACCCCTGTGATCCCTGAAATCCCATTGGCAAGTGTATGTAGAACAACATCTGCATCACTGTTACCTTCTAAGGCAGGGCTATCAGGAAAAATAACCCCACCTAAAATTAATTGTTTTGCCGTTTTTTCAGTTTCAAAACGGTGGCTATCCTGCCCTAATCCTGTTTTTACTTTCATGTTCTTGTTATCTTAAAAGCGTTTCCCAATCCCTAAGCCAAAAACCCACGGATCCATATCTACATCTACAGCAATATTACCCAGTGCTCCAGAGCCAAAGGTGGCGGTGGTGTCAATATCTAAGTATTTTACATCTGCATTAATAAACCAATTATTCCCTAAATCGTAATCTGCACCAATTTGCCCTGCTAACCCCCATGATGATTTTAATTTTACATCATTTACACCACCTAAACCTGTATTTAAGCTGGTAGTGGCTTCTTCATCAAGAAAGTTAGCGTAGTTCAAGCCGATACCAATATAAGGGCGAAATTGTCCTAAAGAGGTGATATGGTATTGAAATAATAAAGTAGGTGGTAAGACACGTGCTTGTATGACTTCATTTGGGGCAAGGGCACGTAATGCTGCCCCTTGTGCCGTCATATCATGCTTAGAGGGAATCCCTAATAATAATTCTGCACCAATGTTTTGGGTAAACATATAAGTGATATCAATGTCTAAGGTATACGCACCATCAACCCCAACACGGGTATCCTCAACGGTGTTACCATTTGCTGTGATATTCTCACTGCTTTCATTAGGTTCTATTTTTACAATACGTCCGCGTAATAACCAGTCACCTGCTTCTAAGGCGGCGACAGGTAGACTCATTATGCTTAAACTACTGGCACAACACAGAGTGAGAGCGAGCTTTTTTATCATCATGTGTCTTTCTCCTGATTCGTATTTTAGTTATAAAGTGTTATTTTTTATGATAAAGCCTGCTGTTGTAAATAACGTTCAGCCAATGCTAAATCATCAGGATGGGTGATTTTAATATTATCAGCTTGCCCTGCAACAAGTAGCGGAGTATAGCCAAGTTTTTCCAGTGCCTGAGCTTCATCCGTGACCAACTCAGTCCTGTTTAATGCTTCTGTTAAGGCGTGCAATAAAACACGGTAACGAAATACTTGTGGTGTTAAGGCGTGCCAAAGGTTATCACGCGATACGGTGGTAACAATTTCACCTGCTGCATTGGCACGTTTCATGGTATCTCGCACAGGTAATGCAAGGAGTCCGCCAACTGTGTGTGTCATCACGCGATCTAATAAGTGTTGGATATCTTCAGGGCGTACACAGGGGCGTGCCGCATCATGGACGATGACCCAATCCTCATCATCAGCTTGGTTTTGTAATGCTATTAATGCATTGTGTACCGAATGACACCGCTCAGCTCCGCCTGCCACCCTTACTACATTATCAGGGTAGGTATATTGATCCCAGTAAGGATCATCTGTGGCAACAGCAACTGTAATTTGTGCAGAGGGAAGGCTGTCCCGTAAACGCTGTAAAGTATGCTGTAAAATGGTGAACCCATTCAGCTGTAAATATTGTTTGGGGCAATCAGCTTGCATACGCTTGCCTACCCCCGCTGCGGGAACAATAATCCAACATGTTTGTGTATTATTTGACGATTTGATAAAACACTTCCCCTTGTTTAATCATACCTAATTCTAATCGTGCCCGTTCTTCAATAGCGGTTAAGCCTTGTTTTAAATCAGCCACTTCTGCAGCAAGTCGCTGGTTACGTGTTTGTAATCCACGGTTTTTTTGCTGCTGCTGAGCAACTAGATCATTTAAATCTGCATGAGTGATCATGCTGCCTTTTTCTGCCCACAGTTGATACTGTAAACCTATTAGCAACAAGAGTAAAAAGATAATTAATTTATTCATACGGCATAGCGTCCGCGTATTCATTAAAGTATACGTGAAATTTTAACGCGAATAGCTAAAGGAAGGTAGCAATAAATGCAAGAGAAGGGAAAAAAAGGAGAAGTTTAGTAGGCTAGTGGAGTCGATTTACAAAAAACAAAAAAGTATTTCTACGCCACACTAGCCCAACTACGACAGAGAGTCGTTAAGTTTGGATAAACTTAGAAGCGTTTACCAATACCTAAACCAAATACCCATGGGTTAACGTCAACATCAACTGCAACGTTACCTAATGCACCTGATTTGAAGGTTGCAGTAGTGTTGATATCAATATATTTGATATCTGCGTTTAAGAACCAGTCATTACCTAAATCAAAGTCAGCCCCAATTTGACCGACTAAACCGAAAGAAGAATCTAGTTCTACATCAGTTACGCCTTTTAAACCTGTATCAAGAGAAGAGGTGGCTTTTTCGTTAAAGAATAATGTGTAGTTTAAACCAATCCCTGCGTAAGGACGGAATTGTGCGTCAGGCATGAAGTGGTATTGTAAGATTAATGCAGGGGGTAATACACGTGTTTCAATGATGTTACCAGGGGCTAAACCAACTAATGTTTTACCTTTAGCTACGACATCATGTTTAGAACTTAAGTCTAATAATAACTCTGCCCCGATGTTACGAGTAAACATGTAAGTGATATCGATATCTAATGTGTAAGCATCTTCTACACCGACTTGTGTGTCAGCAACGCTTGTACCATTAGAGGTTACGTTTGAACTACTATCATCAGGAGAGATGTTAATAATACGTCCACGTACTAACCAGTCACCTGCTTCTAAAGCTGCCACGGGTAAGCTAGCTGTACCCATACAGCCTGCAACCAACATAGGTAAAGCAAGTTTTTTAAAGTCCATTATTATCTCCTAACGTTATCCAATCAACGTTTTTACTTGTGCGTCTAAAATGAAGTAGTATTAATAAAATTTATTATTTTTATAGTCTAAATTGGCTGCTTTGACTTTACGTATCAAAACATTTCAATGATAATCTATAAGCCGCTCGTTATATGGCTGATTATCAAAACATCTAACTTACTGAATGTATTAGATATACTGTTTTTTCTGATTTTTAGTTATTGATAACTATTACAGATCAATGATTGACTATCAAGATAAAGACAACCTGAAAATTTGACATTAACCTAGGTTAATTTTTATCCTTAGTCTATGAAAAGTTATTTAAAAAAGACAATTCAAATGATACCGTGCTCTGCATGCCCTAATCGTGAACGGGATATGTTTCAGGTGTTATCACCTGAGCAGCTAGAGCAAGTAGAACACTACCGTGGTGGGCAATGCGCTATTGCAGCGAAGACACATCTTTATCAGCAAGGGGAGAAACATAATAATGTTTACACATTATTTTCAGGCTGGGTGATGCTTTACAAAACGCTCAGTAATGGTGGTAGGCAGGTATTGCGTTATGCACTACCGGGGGACATTTTAAATTTTCAATCTGACCCTGAAGCACCAATGACACATTCTGCGGTAACCTTAACCAATACAACCTTATGTAGTTTTGCACGTCCTAATTTTTATACTATTTTAGAAGAAAATCCCAATGTAACCTTACAGCTTGCACAGATTATGGCAGAAGATGTGGCATTATCACATGAGTATTTAATCAATATTGGGCGTAAAAATGCACGAGAGCGGATGGCATTCTTATTTTTAGAATTATACCACCGTTTAAAGGCACAAGCACCTGATATAGGTAATACAATGCCTTTTCCAATGACCCAAGAAGATATTGCGGATACTTTAGGGCTGACTTTAGTGCATGTTAACCGTACCTTACGTAGTTTACGCCAAGAGGAGTTAATCCAGCTTTCTCATCATAAGTTAACCATTGTAAAATATGAAGAACTAGCTGTTATTGCAGGGTTTAACTTAAATGAACTAAGACGACAAGCATTATTATAATTATGATAATATGAAAAAGATAAAAAAAGGGGGCATTGTTAAAATGCCCCCCTTCTCATAATAGCCTATAAAAATAATGCTTCGCTATTTTTAGGCTACTTTTTATTAAATATACTTAAATATCATATCCACGTTCTTCATGTAATACGATATCTAGCCCTTCAATTTCTTCATCTTGGCTCACACGTAAGCCCATGCTGATATCAATCACTTTTAAAATAATGTAACTACAGATAGCAGTGTATGCAAATGTTGCCACCACACCAATCACTTGTACTTGCATCTGCTCTGAAATACTGGTGATACCTTCTGCAAAGCCGTGTCCACTGAAAAGACCTAATTCAGTTGAAGCAAAAACACCCGCCAATAGTGTTCCAAGAATTCCCCCTACACCATGCACAGGGAAGACATCTAAAGAGTCATCAATTTTTAATTTTTGTTTAATAAAGATAGTTGCCCAAAAACAAATCACCCCAGCAGAGAGACCAATCACTAATGCGGCAGCAGGGCCGACATAACCTGATGCAGGGGTAATGGTTCCTAATCCTGCGACCATGCCTGTGACAATCCCTAATGCACTGGGTTTACCGTATTTAATCCATTCAGCAAACATCCATGCAGTGGCTCCTGCTGCGGCTGAAATATGGGTGACCAGCATTGCCATGCCTGCATCCCCATTGGCTGCTAAGGCACTGCCTGCATTAAAACCAAACCAACCGACCCATAACATCCCAGCCCCTGTAAGTGTCATAGTCATGTTATGTGGTGGCATAGGGGTATGCCCAAAACCTTTACGTTTACCTAATACTAAGGCTGCCACTAAAGCTGCAACAGAAGCGGTAATATGTACCACGGTTCCGCCTGCAAAATCGAGTAAGCCCATTTGTGCTAACCAGCCTCCACCCCATACCCAGTGAGTAATCGGTGCATAAACGACAATCATCCAAATCACTGAGAAGAGTAACATCGCAGAGAACTTCATCCGCTCTGCAAAGCCCCCAACAATCAAGGCAGGAGTGATGATGGCAAAGGTCAGTTGAAACATTGCAAACACAGTTTCAGGGATATCACCAACAAGGCTCTCCTTGCCAATACCTGCAAAAAAGGCTTTGCTCAAATCTCCCACCCAATTATTCCCTTCAGCAAATGCCATACTGTATAAGAAGGCAAGCCATAAAATAGAGACAATACAGGTGAGTGCAAAACATTGCATTAATACAGATAACACGTTTTTAGAGCGTACCAAGCCCCCATAAAATAAAGATAAGCCGGGGATGGTCATAAATAAAACAAGGGCAGTCGATGTCAGGATCCACGCTGTGTTAGCGGTACTGAGTTCATCTGCTGCAAAACTGAGCATAGGTAAGAATAAGCTACTGATTAAAGCGGCTGTTTGCCACAAGGTGCGGACAGGTGTCCTCATGAAAATTCTCCACAACAATGATTTAATATATTTATTTTTAAACTTTTTAGCCACTGATATAGCATTGATATCTTGCATGACATGTTAATGTCATGGTGCATTTTTTTAATTTGTTGTGAAGGGTAGCAACAACTACACCAGTTTGAAATAACCTTTATTTTCAATTATTTAGATTGTAGGAAGGCAATTATAGTGCTTTTTTTACATAAAAACGCACCGTATTAGTGCAAAAAAAGAAATAAAGTGCACTAAGAAAAGGCTTAGCTGTCATAAATGCAGATCTAAAAAAGAAAAAAAGGGCAGTTTAGACATGCCCTTTTAATAAAACTACACCTTACATATCATTCTTTTATGCCATAATCTTTAAGTTTAAAATGTAAGGTATCACTATTAGGCACAACCGTTGCCTCTAAATCCACCCACAGTATCATCGGGAAACCAAAAGCAGGCGTATATTTTAAGTTAGGAATATGTAAGGAGAGTTCATTGGATAAAGTAGCAGGTTCACAAGCAGCGGTATCTGTTAGGCTGCATACGGTGGTTTGACACTGTCCATTGCACCAATATTTACCACTAAAAGTACAATCTGATTCAGTAAATCCTGTATCACAAGCAGCAATTTGGCAAGTGCCTGAACACCAATTGCGCCCTGATGAGAGACATTGATCTTCTGATAAAGTTTCGTTACAGCCCATTAATTGACAGCTATTATTACACCAAGCACGCCCTGCACTTTCACATTCTGTTTGTTCATAGGTATTGGTTTCTCGTCGCGTTCCTGTCCAACGTGTGCCATCAGGATCTAAGGCAGCAGTTGCACCACAGTAATTCCAATCTCCTGTAAAATGCTTTACATCTGTAGAAAATTTAAACACCACTGCCCCACTCCAACTTCCATTAGGGCCACAGGTTTGAGGATTATTGTATTCCTTCCACCAACCTGTAAAGGTATGATCATGAAGTGTCCCAATTAGTACACCATTGTCATAAATATACTCCCCAGTGATAGAAGCATCATATTGCCAGAGTGTCATGGCGCGCCAATTGGTGTCCCATACACCAGAAATTGTAATAGCCGAAGTAGCTTGTGCAATAAAAAAACTAAAAAATAGCAAAAATATAAGGCGTATTCTATTCATTATATTCCCCCTTTTTAAAAGGTAAATATAGATTGATATCATTTTATAAAAATAGAAAATAATATTTTATATTTGATATATCAGCTATTTACCACATATATACTGGTAAGTATAGCGTATAATATATAAATGTATTACTAAGGTTAAAAGTGAATAAAATCACGCTATTAAAAATAGTATTAATGCATTAAAGCAGGTAGTTAAACACGATTTAAGCGTAAAAAAGTAAGCCAGAATAAGTAGTTCAGCATTATTTTTGGGTATACTGTCTACTTTATTATTTCCTTTGTTTTTAAAATTTATAGTTAGATACTTATGCATCATGGCACTTCCCCTCCTGTCACTGCCCATATTACTTATCAAGATCAGACCCTTTACTGTTGTGGTGCATGGACAGTACAAGGCATTCAACAGCTTAATGATTCACTGCAGGATAAAGTCACTACTACACAGCTACCATTAGTGATTGATGGCAGCCAATTGGAGCAACTTGATACCGCAGGGGCATGGCTGATTTACCGTAGTTACCACGCCTTAAAATTACAGCATGATGTTCGTTTACAAGGATTTGCAACAGAATATCAGCAACTACTTGATTTAGTTAAAAAGCATCATACTGTTGAAGAAGTTGAAACAGTACAAGCACCCCCTTTTTTACACCAGCTCCTAGTGGATGTTGGCAAAGCCAGCCACACGCAATGGTTAGCATTGATTGCTTTTTTAAGCTTTATTGGGGAGGTGGCACATGTTTCATTACGCCTATTACTACACCCTTGGCAAATTCGATGGCGTGCGGTGATGGTGAATGTTTATCACTCAGGGGTAACGGCTTTACCTATTATTGGTTTGATGGCATTTTTAATGGGGGTAGTGATTGCTTTCCAAGGGGGGGAGCAATTACGCATTTATGGGGCAAATATTTTAATTGTTGATTTAGTCGGGATTACCTTATTACGAGAACTCGCTCCCTTATTGACGGCTATATTAGTTGCAGGGCGCAGTGGTTCAGCGTATACCGCTCAAATTGGTACCATGCGGGTGACAGAAGAAGTGGATGCACTCAGAACCATGGGCATTTCACCCATGGAATTACTGGTTTTCCCTAAAGTCCTCGCCTTAATCATTGCCCTGCCGTTATTAAGCGCCTTTGCAGATGTATTAGGGGTACTCGGCGGCATGACCGTGGCAAGCTTATCTTTAGATGTAAATAGCAGTGATTTTTTAGATCGCTTTTCTCATGCTGTGGCAGCACGGCATTATCTTGTTGGTTTATCCAAAGCCCCCGTATTTGCGGTTGCCATTACTTTAATTGGCTGTTACCAAGGGTTTAAAGTATCAGGCGGGGCGGATAGTGTGGGTAAACAAGTGACAATTAGTGTGGTACAAGCTATTTTTCTTGTCCTGATTATTGATGCTTTATTCTCCATTGTTTTAGGGCAGCTGGGGCTATAAAACATGCAAACAGTGATTGAAATAGAAAAATTAGATACGCAATTTGGGCAATTGGTTGTCCATGAAAAACTCAATCTAACAATCAATAAAGGTGAAATCATTGCTTTAATTGGTGGCAGTGGTACAGGTAAATCTACGTTATTACGTGAAATTATTTTATTAGAAACCCCTGCTGCTGGATCAATTAAAGTCTTTGGTGAAGAAGTCTTAAATCGCCAAGAACATCATGTTCAATGGTTGCGGCAACGCTGTGGGGTGATGTTTCAAAATGGGGCATTATTTAGTTCTTTAACCGTATTAGAAAATATCTCTTTACCTTTACAAGAGCACACCACACTACCAGCCCAACTCATTAAAGAAATTGCCCTATTAAAATTAGCTTTGGCTGGGTTACCTACTCATGCTGCCGATAAATATCCCAGTCAGCTCAGTGGTGGCATGATCAAACGCGCCGCTTTAGCCCGTGCTTTAGCTTTAGACCCTGATATTTTATTTTTAGATGAGCCGACCGCAGGGCTGGATCCCATTGGTGCGGCAGCATTAGATGAACTGGTATTACAACTTAAAGAATCACTAGGCTTAACCGTGGTGATCGTCACCCATGATTTAGATTCATTATGGCGCGTCACCGATCGCATCGCGGTACTGGCTGATAAACAAGTGATTGCTGCTGAACCGATTGCACAACTGCTAAGCCGCGAACATCCTTGGTTACATTCATATTTTCATGGCACGCGTGGACGTGCTGCACAGGGGACAGCCCAACATGGATAATAAAGTTAATTATGCGCTGGTCGGGTTATTTGTCATCATCCTGACTGCCTCAATCATTGGTGTTACACTTTGGTTGACTGCCAGTACAGACAAAAAAGTTTTTACCACCTATCAAATTTTTATTGGTGAATCAGTGTCAGGTTTAAATGAAAAAGCGGTGGTTAAATACCGAGGGGTAGAAGTAGGAAATGTGGTAGATATTCGTTTAACCTCTGAACGTCCCAGTGAAGTATTGGTTTTAGTTAAAATTGAAGCAGGCACTCCGATCAAAGAAGATACCATGGCAACTTTAGCCACCCAAGGCTTAACAGGGCTTGCTTATATCGAGCTATCAGGCGGGAGTAGTAGCTCTAAAAATTTATTAATGAGAAAAGGGCAAATATACCCTGAGATTAAGAGTAAACCTTCTTTATTAGTACGCTTAGACAGTGCGATTTCCTTATTATTAAAAAATCTAGGAGATGTCACCGATGTCACCCATCGTTTAATTGGACGTTTATATCAGCTTTCTGAAACAGCAACCCGTTTTTTATCAGAAGAAACCCGCATTAGTATGCAAAATACGTTACATAATATTGAGGTATTGACTGAAACTTTTGCGCAACGCGCCCCCAGTATTGATCAAAGCATTTTATATACAGAGCAAACTTTAAAACACAGTGAACGCATTGCGGCTCAATTACCTGATGTACTCACCCAGTTACAAAGCAGTTTAGCCGCTTTTGAAACCACTAATGTGCAAGTCACCAGTACAGTGAAACATGTGGATACAGTGATCAGTAAAAATGAAAAACATATTCGTACCGCCAGCCGTAATGTTGCCCAAGCAGGGGTACAACTGAAAAAATCTATTGCCAGCAGTGGTAAAGATGTAAATCAATTTACCCGCCAAGCTTTACCTGAAACATTGAAGGTATTGCGAGAAATGAATCAAGTATTACGTCAATTAAGAACCCTAACCCAAGAAATAGAGCGTAAACCCAATATGTTTGTATTTGGTAAATCTAAAGCACCAAGAGGGCCCGGTGAATGAAGAAATTCCCTTTTTTACTGACTTTACTCATCAGTGTAACATTATTAAGTGGTTGTAGTGGTTTAAGCACTCAAAATACAACAAAAACCTATGTATTACATGTTGATACACAGGCATTACCCAGCAGTGATAAGAAAAATAAATCAAAGCAAGTTTTACAAGTTGCCATTCCCAAAGCGGCTGCGGGGTTTGATTCCCCTGCTTTATTATATTTAAAGCAAGATTATGAATTAAATGAATACAGCAAAAGCCGTTGGATAGATACGCCTGCGCGTATGTTACTGCCCTTATTGGTACAAAGTTTAGAGCACAGTCAACAGTTTGCCGCTGTATTATCTGCCAGTAATGCCCAATTGGGGGGGGAATTACGTTTAGAAACAGAGATTATTCGTTTACAACAAGATTTCCGCCATACCCCTACACAAATTGAATTAGTAGTACGTGTACATGTACTGGATATGGTGAAGCATGAAATCCTATTGGCTAAAACCATTTCTATCACAAAAATAGCACCCACTGCTGATGCACAAGGGGGGGTGATGGCAAGTAATGCTGCCATTGAAGCCTTTTTAACACAATTGATTAAAGAGATTGATACTATTTAGATTCTAATTTGGTTCATCACGCTCCGCATCACTGCTATTAAGTCACTTTGTAGGGTGGCAATAGCGCAGCGTATTCCACCATTTTCCCCCTCGTTACAACGCTCTGCGTCACTGCCATTAAGTTAAGGCTTAAAAGCACTACTCCCCTCGTTACAACGCTCTGCGTTGTAATGCAGCCTTGGACGCTCCGCGTCCTCCCCTCTAAGCTGACACCTTGGTAGCTTTAAGCAAGATGACGCAGAGCGTCAGGGACTGGATTCCAGCGCGGAGCGCGTGGAACCAGATAAAAACCTTTTCCTCTCATAAATTCTATTATGTTGGCGATGAATTAATGCTTGTGGAGTGAATAAGATCACGAGGACGTTGCGTGCAACGTCACTACACTACATATAAGATAATGGCACCAGTAAAATGAGAGTGCACGAATGCTGACAGAGTTTATTTGATTCTATTGTGTAACTTTTCTCGTTACAACGCTCCGCGTTGTAATGCAGCCAAGGAAGCTCTGCGTCCTCCTCTTGAATTTATACCGTGGCACTTTAAGCAAGATGACGCAGAGCGTCAGGGACGGGATTCCAGCGCGGAGCGCGTGGAACCAGATAATCCTTAACTTAATAGCTGTGACGTAAGAATACGCGGGAACAAAGAAAGTATAGTTTCAAGCTCTTTTAGTTAATGAATTACCTCTATTTCCCCTTGATTTATGCTCTCATCCTACTTATATAAAAACAGTGTATTTTATATACTCTTATAGGGGAAAAGAGATGAATAGTTTAAAAAATATAGGCTACGCCCTGTTAATCATTGCCGTGCTTATTTGGTTTGCAGCCGTGCTATTTGGCATGATTCAAGTTTTCCCTTTTGGTCTTTTAGGTCTGATCATCTTTCTAGGTTTTGGCTTGTTATTTATCAAAGTATTAGCCGAACGCCTGATCAATGCAGAAGATGATTATTATGATAAAAATGTGGAGAAGTAATCATGTTAATTACCACTCAAGATCAATTTTCAGATTATGATATTGCAGAAACTGTAGGTTTAGTACGAGGTAACACTATTCGTGCACGCCATATTGGCAATGACATTTTAGCCAGTTTACGCAGTATTGTTGGTGGGGAAATTACAGAATATACAAAAATGTTGGCTGAATCCAGAGAGCAAGCCATTGATCGCATGCAGCAAGAAGCCAAAGAATTAGGCGCGGATGCTATTGTCTGTGTACGCTTTACCACCTCCCCCGTGATGCAAGGAGCCGCTGAATTATTAGTCTATGGAACCGCAGTTAAACTCAAGAAAAAATAAGGGACTATATGCCATATTAGTATTTTTTACGATAAATTATAGCTTCTGTAATTGATTTTTCTCTATCATGCATCAATGTTAACGAAAACATTCATTTCTCTCCTTATTTTTTAATAAATAAGGATTAAATGATGTTTAGCTAAAAAAATTGATACGTATCAATGTGATAAACCTATAGCTTTTTTAAGTTTATACAGGATATAGTTTTTTATATAGGGAATAATAGCGCATGACTACAATTACAGAAACAATGCATCAAGATCATGAACGCTGCGATATATTATTTGCAGAAGTTGAAAATGCTGTCTCCCAAAAAAACTGGGAAACTGCTGATTTAAGTTTTGCTGCCTTTATGTATAGTATGGAACGTCATTTTTCGATGGAAGAACAGGTATTATTTCCTGCTTTTGAACAACGCACAGGTAGCGGGGGAGGGCCTACACACGTGATGCGTATGGAACACCAGCAAATACGTAGTATTTTAGATGAAATGAAAAATAGCCTTGCTGCACAAGATGAAGAAGGGTATTTAGGGGAATCTGAAACACTATTAATGGTCATGCGTCAACACAATGCTAAAGAAGAGCAAATTCTTTACCCAATGAGCGATCAAGTATTGGCAATGGATGTAAATACTGTATTAGGTGAAATGCAGGCAGCAGGAGAAGCTGAGTGAGCCAATGGTGTGAGCTGGATGTCAGCACCTTAGAACCGTGTGAACCCATGGAGCAGGTATTGGCTGCTGTCACACAGTTGAAAGGGGGGGATGTTCTCCACGTTTATCATCGTATGCCCCCCACCCCCTTATTTCCATTGCTACAACAGCAACATTTTACATGGCATATGTGTACAGGGCGACAGCACCCGATTGAAATTTTTATTTGGCAGGAAGCTGACAAGCAAGCCGCTGAAGCTGTCACCAACTATTTAGCAGAATATCAATTATAACTATGTATGAATACAGCTGATTTATCATTAGAACAAACCCCCCCTTTTAGTGTACCCGCCCGTTTTTTCTTAACGGCTCCCCTGTTTGCAGTAGGGGCTATTTTGCTCCTGTTGTTTATGGATAATACAGTTTTATCAACACGCTGGCACCCTGTAATATTGGGGGTGACGCATTGCATTACCCTAGGTGTGATGATGATGGTAATGATGGGGGCATTATTACAACTATTACCGATTTTAGCAGGGATACGGCTGCCTCACCCTATTTGGATAAGTCGCGTATTTCATACTGGTTTAACAGTGGGAACACTTGCTTTAAGCTTTGCTTTTATTCAGCAATCCATTTTTTTATTTCAATCAGCTTTTATCCTGCTTAGTTTAACACTAGGTGGGTTTATTCTTTTTATCGCCTATCAATTGTTTTTTAATGTGGCGGTATACTCAGAAATAACACGTGGAATGCAGTGGGGAATCAGTGCATTATTGATTACTATTTTATTAGGTACTGCGCTGACTTATAATATCGCCTTTTCCAACATTATTGTCATGATTGAACAGGTGACAAATATTCACGCCATGTGGGGCTTAGTTGGTTGGAGTAGTTTATTAATTATCGCCGTTGCCTATCAAGTTGTTCCCATGTTTCATATTACCCCCCATTATCCTGCTGTATTAACACGGTTCTTAGTGCCCAGTATATTTATGGCTGTCATGGCATGGACAACAGCAGTCATTATGGAGCTTTCCCCTTTTATTATTACTATATTAAGTTATTTAATTGTGGGATTATTATTAATTTTCAGCTTCACAACTTTTTATTTACATACAAAACGTTTGCGCAAAGTAAAAGACCTGACTTTAAATTTTTGGCGATTAGGCTTAGCTGGAATAATCAGTAGCTGTTTATTGTGGGGAAGTGTCCAATTTTACACCCTAGATAAGTTTGAATTATTATTAGGCAGTGTTTTTATTTTATTAGGTATTTTGCCGATTATCCAAGGGATGTTATATAAAATCATTGCCTTTTTAATTTGGCTACATTTACAGCAAACAAAAATGCGCCTTGCTGTTTTAATGTTCAAAACGCCAAATATGAAACAAGTGATTCAAGATAAACATGCCCGCTTACAGTTTTTAAGTTATGCCTTAGGTAGTATTAGTTTTTGTCTCCACTTAATTTATGCCCACCCTGTATTATACTGGTTGAGTATGGTGTGTTTAATTAGTACATTTTTAGGCTTATTTTTTATTCTTATTCAAGCGGTATCTGTGTATAACAAGACACATCAATCCATTATTGACTATGCTGCACAACAGTCTAATAATTAGTATTATAGTGGGTACAGGTAAAAGCACTGAAAAGGAAAGACTTTTTTTAAAAAAAGAACTGTGCTACTGTGTGAAAAATTGATGTGATAAGACAGAAAGCATATAGTAAGCTGCTGCCTGTTCTCTAAGAAAAAGAGAAGAAAAGAAGATGGTTTAAGCGCGACCAACACTTAAACCATCCAGCCATAATTAAACTAGGTAGGAGTAGTTCGCATCATGGTAATCTATATAGAGCAATAGCTGTGCCAGCTAGATATCAACACAGTGGAATAAAAAGAAAAAACAATGTAACAAGTTGTTAGTGCAGTATTTTTAATTTAATTATTGTAACAGACTTTAAGTATACTACCCCTGTCATAAGCATATGCTTCCCCTGTTGAAAATCACAACAGGGTGTTGTGATAATTACAGTTTGGCTATTTTCTCCCTCTATATCATTGAACCTTTAAAAATATAGCCATGCCATTATTATGATGACTCATCATAAACCTTATCGCTTTCTCACATCCTTTTAATAATCTATTAGTATCAATCGAGTAACTAAGCTGTGGAAAAACACATAAAATGTCTTATACAGGCATGTCATAATCAAGGCATTGCTTATGAAGCAATGGATAAAGAACAAAATGTCATCCGTGTAAAAATAAATGACACTTGGCAGTATTTTCAATCAGCAAGAACCCCTTTTAATGATCAAGCGATGGCTGGACTCTGTCTTGATAAAGATCATACTTACCAGATTTTAAAAAATACGGTAAATATGCCAAAAACAGTGAGTTTTCTTGATTTTAATACAGATGAAAAATATCAACATTATGTGAAATTTAAAAATATCACTGCTATTATTACAGAAATTGAAAATACATTTACCTACCCTGTGGTCATAAAAAAGAACAAAGGGGGTTTAGGGGCAAATGTATTTCTTTGTCATAATCGTGATGAAGCAATGAATGCTATTACAGTGATTTTTGATCGTGATAGCAAGCATTATGATTATGTGGTCTTGGCACAAGCCTTTATACCTACAGTAAAAGAATACCGTGCTGTCTTTTATAATCGGCAACTGGTATTAATATATGAGCGTATGTCAGGGGATAGCACTACAGGGTTTAATTGCCGTTATTGGGAAACAAATAAAGGGTTTGCTAAGCCAGTGCATGACACAGTACTTAAACAAAGAATCTCTGATTTTGTACAACCTATTTTTGATACAATTGGCATTAATTATGTTGGTTTTGATTTAATTATTGATGAAAATGACGAGTGTCATTTTATTGAAATGAACTCAGCTCCTCGTTACGATCATTTTATCGACCACAATGGTGAAACAGGTGTAATACAGTTATTTGAAACGATTTTAACCCAATAATAAACGGGGATATGTACACTGTTTCATTTATTTATTTTTGAGAGGTGTACTATGGAAATGCCCATTATTATTTCAATTTTCGTTCTGATCATTTTTATTGTAGCAGGACGAAAATACCGCCAAGCTAAACGCCGCTATTTTATTCAAACCTATACCTTTCCCCCTGTTTTACGTAAAAAATTTGCCAAGCTGTATCCAGAGCTTGATGAGATAGATTGCACGCGAGTATTAAATATACTACGCGGGTATTTTTTACTTTGTAGTCAATCAAAAAATAATATGCTCGCTATGCCTTCCCAAGTCGTTGATGATGCATGGCATCAAATGATTTTATTTACTCGAGAGTATGATCGCTTTTGTCGTTTAGCTTTTGGTAAATTTTTGCATCACACCCCCACAGAAGCAATGCAACAGCCAACACTGGCACAAAAAAGTATTCAACGTACATGGATGTTAGCCTGTAAAGCAGAAGATATTCCTGCTAAAAAACCCCATAAATTACCAAAGCTATTTAGTATTGATAAAGAGTTAAAAATTAAAAATGGCTTTATTTATCATTTAGATTGCGCGGGCATGCAAGCGATGACAGGGAATAACTATTGTGCCTCACATATTGGTGTAGACTCCTCTTCAAGCTGTGGCGGGGGGTGTTCAGGGGGGAGTGATAGCAGTAGTAGTTGCAGTAGTTGTGGTGGCGGCTGTGGAGGCGGAGATTAGTCTATTTATTACGTAGAATAAAAGTGGCAATAAGGCTTGCACCATTTAAAATAACATGCTTATAATATCATTACTATTTTACGTGAAATCATAGGATATTATTATGCGTTTAATTACTTCCCTTACTGCTGCTTTAGTATTTGCCTTCAGCTTTTCTGTACATGCAGTTGATATTAATTCTGCTACCGCTGCCCAATTGGCTGATGGTTTACAAGGTATTGGTATGAAAAAAGCCGAAGCCATCGTTAACTACCGCCAAAAAAATGGTGCATTTAAATCTATTGATGATTTAAAAAATGTAAATGGGATTGGTGATAAATTAGTCAGCCGTAACCGTAAAAATTTAAGTGTATCAGATAAATTAAAAGCAGCCGCTAAAGGAGCGGTAGCAGATAAAGTAGTCCCTAAAAATGCAGCCAGCTTAACAGGGAAAAACCCCGTAGCTGATATTAAAGATACAGTCAGCTCTGCGAAAAAAGCCAGTGCAGCAAAAGATGTCTTATCAGGTAAAGTGACTGATAATGTGAAAGATGTGGCAAAAGAGGAAGCCAAGAAAGCGGTTGAGAAAAAAGCGCAAGCTGAAGTGAAAAAAGCGGTAGAAAAGAAAGCGGAAGAGCAAGTTTTAAATGTACTAAAAAAATAAGCTTTATTTAGTTTAGTACCAGCACTAAAAAAGCGGTGAAAGAGATTAATCCCCTTTCACCGCTTTTTTTATATTTTTTATGCTTGTTCTTTTAAAGCTATCGCTGCTTTTTTAGCACAATAGGTCAAAATACCATCCGCCCCTGCGCGTTTCATACATATTAAAGTTTCTAACATGGTATCACGCTCATCTAACCAACCATTTTGAGCTGCTGCCATCAACATCGCGTACTCACCACTGACATGATAAGCAAAAGTAGGGACTTTAAATTGTTCTTTAACACGATAGACAATATCTAAATACGGAATCCCCGGTTTAACCATCACCA